>Ga0157369_10000106_pt1 | contig 117964 bp, 105 predicted proteins | sample C25metaG_FD_113461 | JGI IMG/M metagenome (GOLD analysis project Ga0157369, IMG submission 113461) | Corn rhizosphere microbial communities from Kellogg Biological Station, Michigan, USA - C2-5 metaG | ecosystem: Host-associated > Plants > Roots > Rhizosphere > Soil | place: USA: Michigan... | reverse complement strand
GACCAGCAACAACGGCACCGACACGGTCAACGGGGTGGAGACGTTCACCTACACGGCGCACGATGCCAGCGGGAACACCACCACCGGAACCATCACCATCAACGTCACCGACGATGTTCCGACTGTCGGCCCAATCCAGGCTCTCACAGCCGATGACAATCCTGCGGATCCGACAGCGACCGGAACATTGCATCTGGTTGCAGGCGCCGACGGGCTGGCATCGGTGGCGATCACCCCGGACCTGACGGGAATTACCTCCGGCGGCCACGCGCTGGTCGGAAGTCAGGTTGGGAACGTCTACACCGCTTATGCGGATCTAGACCACAGCGGAACTGTCAGTGCCGGGGACACCGCCGTGTTTACGATCACTGTCGACCCGAGCGCCGGCACGAGCGGGCAGTATACGTTCGATCTGTTGCAGCCGCTCGACGGCAAGATCGTGACCACTCCGATCGACAGCTCGTCGGCGTTCGGCGCAGGTCCGGCGCAAGACCAGATTCTGTCGGGCAATTCCGGAGCCGCTCCTCTCTCGACTGTTTCGGGTTGGACGACCGTGGGCACCAGCTTCAACGAAGCAACCTGGCTGGCCACCGGTAATGCCGGAAACCTCACCGAGAAATCGGTGAACGGATCCACGATCGGGTGGGGTGTCGACAACAACACCTTCACTTCGGGCGAGTTCATGCGGTTCGACTTCAGCCAGACGACCGACTACGACGGAGCGGGACCATACGCGCCTCCGCCGACGGCGCTTCCAAATGCCGCGACAGCGACGTTCGAGCTGGTCGGCTATTCGGCGTCGGACACAATCACCTTCATGGTGCACTACACTGACGGCAGCTATCAGACGTTCACCGAGCACGGGAATGCTTCGCACAATGCGACGTTCACGCTCGGCAATCCGCCGACGGGCGCGTTCATCGATTATATCGAGTTGTACGCCGACAGCGCGGCCCCGGGTAAGATCGATCTCGTGTCCGTCGGCGCGCAGTCGACGACCGTCGACGTGACCGTTCCGGTCTCGATGACCTTCACGGATGGCGACGGCGACCAAACGACCGGATCGACCACGATCCATGTGGTGGATGGTGGCACAGCGACGACCCCGAATGCGGTCGTTCAGTCCAACACTGTGACGACATCGATGGTGAGCGCGACACCGGTTTCGAGCACCGCTCACACCGGGGTTCACGGGAACGGAGAAGCCTGGACTTCCGGCAGGACGTCCATTCTGATGGGCGTGCTCGCAGCTGCGGGACTGAGCAGTGAGCCGCTCGCCGCAAAGGGGCACTTTGGCGGTGATATCCAGTCGTTGTTGCATGACCACGGGACGGTGCACACCGAGACGCTCGCTCCGGCGGCTCTCAACACCGGAACTTCGCATGTGACTGCGAGTGTGACTCAGCCGGCAGCGACGCCGCTCAGCCATGACGTGGCGCCGCAGCACCAGACCCACGGCTCGTTCACTCAGGCGCACGTCGCGACTGACCACGGACCTCAGCACTTGCCGAACGCGTTGGCGGTGCACGAGGCCGGAGAGCAGGCTTGGCACGGGTCAGCCCATGCGATCGTGGCGACCGCAATCCACATGCCGGCGGCCGCTCAGCTGCAGGCGTTGATCGGTCAGCAGCATACCGCTCCGGATGCGGTGCAAGCCACTGCCGGACACCAGGTGGGACACGTCCTCGCGGATGCTCTGGCGGGTGGTGCAGGTCACGTCTCGCCGATTGATGCGATCCTTCACAACGTCCCGAGTCACAGTGGCCCGGTCGGCGGCTTGAGCCCGCTGGCAACCCACTTCTCGGCAGGCGTTTCAAACGGAGACAACGGGCATCTTGCTGCCTTTACGGCGATCCAGACTGCGCACATTGAGCATCTGATCGCTCACGCCCATGCGGCTCATCCGCACGGGTAAACTTCGAAGACCAGTGCGGGCTCCCAGGTGCACCGGGAGCCCCTCAAACAACCCAGGGGGGTAACATGAAGACGAAGAAGTGGACGATCATCGTGCCGGGCGCATTGCTACTTTGCGCTTCTCCGGCGCTGGCAATTGACCTGCGGCAGGCGGTGCAAAATGCGCTCCAGACCAACCCGCAGATCAAGCAGGCAATCTCCAACAAGGCCGCGACGCAGGAAGAACGTGTTCAGGAGGAAGGCCTGTATTATCCGCGTGTCTCGGTTGAGGGTTCAGTCGGCGTAGAAAGTCTGCGGAACCCGACGCGCCGCGAGCTCGGCATTGCAAATCACACGCTCCACCCGGCGGAAGGCGACCTGGTCGTTGACGAACTGCTGTACGACGCAGGCGGCCGTGAGGCAGAGATCCGGCGCCAGGCGGCTCGCACCGATGCCGCGGGCGCACGCGTCGCGGAGCGCTCAGAATTCATTGCGTTGAACGTTGCACGCAATTACATTGATTACCTGCTCCAGCAGCGTTTGGTCGCTATCGCTCAGGACAACGCTGCCTTTCATGAAAAGCTGGCGGCGGACCTGAAGCAAGGTGTTGCGAACGGATCCATCAGCATCGCCGACCAGCAGCAGGCGGAGGAGCGACTCCAGGCGGCCCGTGCCAAGGTCACCGAGGCTCAGGAAGATCTTGAAGCAGCCGGCATTTCCTTCCGGACTCTCGCCGGCGTTCCGATCGACAGCGTGACGATGCCACCCGACCTGAGCAGCTGTCTTCCGCCTACGCTTGCGGACGGAGAGGCGATTGCGCGCCAAGAGAATCCGAACGTGCAGGAAGCAATGGCAGACCTCGCTGCAGAGCGCGAGGAACTCACCGCCGCAAAGGCTGCTATCGGACCCAAGTTCAGCCTCCAGGGCCGGGCCCGGGTCGGCAACGACATCGACGGGTTTGAGGGGATTACCAACGATTTCCAGGCCCTCGCGGTGGCTCACTGGGACATTTTCACCGGTGGCATCAATCAGGCAAAGATCCGCGAACAGCACAACCGCGCCGAGCAAGCCCACGGCAAGCTCTTTGAAGAGACTCGCCAGGCCGAGGAAGACGTTCGCTCAGCCTGGAACAAGCTGCAGAACCAAACCGCGTTGCTGTCGCAGCTGGAACAGCAGAGCACCGTCTCCGACAACCTGCTCCTGTCCTACCGGGAGCAATTCAATATCGGCCGCCGTTCGTTGCTCGACGTTCTGGATACGCAGAACACGCGCTACAATGTGCAGGAGCAGACCGAGACCGCGCGGCTCGCCAAACTTTATGCACAATATCGCGTGCTGGCGGCGGAGGACCACCTGAATCAGTGCCTCGGAATTCAGCTTCCGGCGGCAGCGTATTCGAATGCACGCGCCCGATATGGCGTGAATCCCATACCGCCTGCGGATCTTGAGGAAACGAGCATGGCTGCGCCCCTCATGGGCCCGCCGGCTCCGATCGGAGTGACTCCTGGCGGCCCGCTACCAGGTAATCCGGTTCCACCGCCGGGCCCGAGCGGTCAGTAATAATGGAAGAGGGCGGCAGTGACTTCGTTGAACTGGCTTAGTGAGAGTGATGCGCGGGAAATTGATCCCGTGCTCGAGTGCCTCAGTTTTGTTGCACGCGAAGCCGGCCGGCCCTCTTCCCCAATCCTGCTTCGCGCGGGGCTCGCCCTCGCGCCTGACGGAACGCTGCCGTTCCACCAGATAGAGCCTGCCCTCGAGAATGTGGGAATCAGGGCGGAGCCTCTGTCCCGCAAGCTCACCGGATGGCCGTCGAGCAACCTGCCCGCCATTCTTGAGCTCGGCGATGACCAGGCTGTCGTGTTGCAGGAACTGCGAGGCGGCGATGCCCTGGTGTTCTCACCAGGGGTCGCCGAACCCCTGTGGGTCCCGGTCGATGAGCTGAAGGCGCAGTACAGCGGGCGCGCAGTCGTCGCTCAGGCTGATCCTACGCGCGAACGCGAAAACGAACGGCCGTGGGACAAGGCGAAGCGCAACCACTGGTTCTGGTCTGAAGTGTGGAAGGTCAGGAAAGAGTTCTGGCCCGTGCTTCTGGCGGCGCTGATCGTCAATCTGCTGGCGTTCGCGATGCCGCTGTTCACGATGAACGTCTATGACCGGGTCATCCCGAACAAGACGGTCACCACCCTGTGGGTTCTGGCCATTGGCGTCCTGCTCGCACTCGTGTTCGATTTCGTTTTGCGCGTGGGACGAGGGCAATTGATCGACGAGATCGGCCGTCGGCTGGATGCGAAGCTTTCCCAGAAACTGTTCGAGAAGGTGATGAACCTGCCGATGTCAGAACGGCACGGCAGCACCGGCGCCTTCGCTCGTCGTGTTTCGGAATACGAAACAGTTCGCGACTTCTTCGCCTCGACGACCGTCGTTCTCGCGGTGGACATGACCTTCGTCTTCCTGTTCCTGGCGATGATAACGATCCTTGCCGGCTGGCTCGTCTTCATTCCGCTCGCTGGCATCGCGCTGATGCTGATCGCCGGTTTCAGCCTCCAAAAGGCGATGGGTCGCGCTGCGCTGGATGCTCAAGCCGACGCAAGCCTCCAGCATTCGATCCTTGTGGAATCGATCGCGGGCGCGGAGACCCTGAAGGCGGTTCGCGCCGAGGGCCAGATGCTCGGCCGCTGGCGCCGCTATTCGTCGATGTCCGCCGGAACGAGCGAGCGGCTTCGCCGCCTGACCTCTGTCGCGGTCAGCCTCGCCAGCATTTGTCAGCAGACCATCAGTGTCGGCTTGCTCATCGGCGGCTTCTACCGCTTCCAGAACGGTGAGATGTCGATGGGCGCGATCATCGCGATCATCATGGTGTCGGGCCGGTCGCTGCAACCCGTGGGACAGCTCGCGTTTCTCCTGACGCGAGGCAAGCAGGCGTTCGCCACGCTGGCGTCGGTCGAGCGCCTGATGGAGGCGCAGGACGAACGGCAGGTTGCGTTGCGCAGCGTGGTGCCGGAGATTCGCGCCGGGCACCTTGAGCTGGAGAATGTGTCGTTCCGCTATCCTGGCGCTGCTCGGGACTCGCTCTCCGACATCAACCTGAAGATCCAGCCGGGCGAGCGCATCGGCATCGTCGGCCGGGTGGCATCCGGAAAGTCCACGTTGGGTCGAGTCCTGTGCGGCCTCTACGGCCCGACGGATGGTGTGATGCTGATCGATGGCTTGGATAGCCGCCAATATCACCCTCATCAGCTGCGTGAGGCTTTCCGCTTCGTAGCGCAGGATTCGGAAATCTTCAGCGGCACAGTCCGTGAGAACCTCATGCTTGGTGCGGCTCGCGCTGACGACAGCCAGCTCATTGACGCAGTAGTCCGTTCCGGTGCGGACATCTTCCTTTCGCGCGACGCGGCCGGTTTCGATCTTCCGGTTGGGGAGCGCGGTTCAAGATTGTCAGGCGGACAGAAGTCGCTGCTTGTGCTTGCGCGAGCGTTGGTCAGCCCGTCAAAGGCGCTATTCCTGGACGAACCCACCGGCTCGATGGATACTCAGACGGAGCTCTATTTCATCGAGCGCCTGAAGGCGGCGCTGACGCCGGAGCAGACGGTGATCGTCTCCACCCATCGGCACAACATGCTGTCGATCCTCAACCGGCTAATCGTTATCGACGGCGGGAGAATCCTCGCCGATGGACCCAGGGACGAGGTGCTTCGGCATCTCGGCGGGGCCGCTGCTGCGGGGCAGCAGTCATGACCGCTATCGCCGTTCGCGATTGGGCTCGCGGTTCGAAGCCTGTGCTCAGCGCGACCCTTGTTGGGGCGATTGCACTGATAGCCGCCGCCGTGTGGCTGACTTTTCTTCCAACGCGCAGCACTGCCGACGCCGCGACGGTAACGGTCTCGATGACGCCGGCGAAGGCCGACGCGATCATCAACGCCGCGAGCGCATCGGGTCAGAGCCAAGTGCAAGCCGTGGGCGACGCAGCCCTGCGGATCAACGCAGCCCTGCCGTTCAGTCAGGAATCCGTTCAAGCTCCGCTACCGTTCGTTCTTACCGGCAGCGATGTCGAAGCGAAGCGTGCTCTTCTTTGCCTCACTCAAGCTGTCTATTACGAGGCGGGGTTCGAGCCGCTCGAGGGAAGGCGGGCCGTTGCCCAGGTTGTACTCAATCGCTTGCGCCACCCCGCCTTTCCCAAGTCGATTTGCGGGGTCGTCTATCAAGGTTCGACCACCGGCGTATGCCAATTCACCTTCGTCTGCGACGGCTCGCTGAATCGGCCGCCTGCGGCGCTCGCCTGGAAAGAGGCCGAGCAGGTCGCGCGTGCAGCGCTTGCCGGCTACGTCGAACCCTCAGTTGGTGAATCCACCTTCTACCACGCGGATTATGTCGCGCCGCGATGGGCGCCGCTGCTGGCGAAGGTCACGCAGATCGGACAGCATATCTTCTATCGCTGGCCGGGCAGCTGGGGCGAGCGATCGGCCTTTGCCGGACGCTATATTGGCGAACCGCGCGACCCTGCATCGCTTCGGCCGGTGGCGCGGCTCACGGTTGCCTCCTTGAAAACCGATGAATCCCCCGCGGTTGCCGGTCCGCCGGTAGCGCGTGCCCCCAATGATGTCGGCGGCCTGCTCGACACCTCCAAGGGCTGGACCCTCAATATACCGGGTCCTGACGACAGTGACATCAGCGCAGCCCGGGTACTGGCGGCGCAGCAAGCATCAGGTGGTAAGCCGGCGAATTTAGAGGCTGCGGCCGCCGCTCGATCGGCTGCCACGAAGCCGGTGGTTTGAGTTGGAGTTCGCAAGGTAATGGCAAGCATCCCTTTTGTCGGACCTAAGGGTCGTCACCGTGAGCCGCTCTCTGGCGCACGGCTGATCATCGTCGCCTCGGCCGTCGCCTTCGCGCTATTCCTCCTGTGGGCCGCTTTCGCGCAGGTGGATGAAGTTACACGCGGGCAGGGGAAAGTGATCCCCTCAAGCAAGATGCAGGTCATCACCGCGGCCGATCCTGCGACGGTGAGCGCGATTTTCGTTCGCTCCGGGCAGGAAGTGAAAAAGGGAGAATTGCTGGTCCGACTCGACAATCCGGAAAGCGAGTCGCAGGTCGGACAGATCAAGGCCGAGACGGAGTCTTTACAAGCGCAGAACGCAAGGCTGACGGCCGAGGGGACTGGCCAGAGCGTATCTTGCCAGGGCAGCGACTGCTCTGGCGAGGAGGCCCTGCAGGCCGCAAGCGAGTCAGCGCTGAACAGCAAGGTCGCAGCACTGCATGCGACCGCCGATCAGGCGCGCCGCGATGCTGCCGAAGCTGCCGCGACGGCCAGCAGCCTGCGGTCGAGCCTGGCACTCGCCCAGCATCAGGTACAGATGCTGGAGCCGCTCGCCGCGAAGAACATCGTCCCGCAAACAGACCTTCTTGAGAAGCGCAAGGAGGTCGTGGATCTGCAAGGGCGCATTGCCGCTGCGCAGGAGCAGCAAGGCAAAGCACTCGCCGGAGTTCGCGAAGCCGAAGCGCAGGCCTCGCAGGCAACCTTTGAGTTCAGGCAGCAGGCGCTCAACGAGCGTAGCCAGGTTCAGTCCAAACTGGCCGTCAACCAGCAGTCGCTGCTCGGGGCTCAAGGCAAATTCGACCGCACGGAAATCCGGTCTCCCGTCGACGGAGTGGTGAACGACGTGCAGGTCACGACGATCGGCGGCTACGTTCAGCCTGGCCAGAAGATCATGGAAGTGGTCCCGATGGGCGAGAAATTGCTCGTCGAAACCCGCGTGAAACCGAGCGACATAGCGTTCATCAAGGTTGGCGACCGCGCGCTCGTCAAAGTGACCGCCTACGACTTTTCCATTTACGGCGGTCTCGACGGGAAGGTCGTGCAGGTTTCCGCGGACTCAATCTACGATGACAACGAGAAGCAGGCGTACTTCAACGTGATTGTTGAAACCGACAAGAGCTACCTGCAGGCGGCGGGGCATCGTCTCCCGATCACTCCGGGAATGATGACCGACACCCAGATCATAACCGGGCGCCGGAGCATCCTGAACTACCTGTTGAACCCGGTGTTGAGGGCCAAGAGCGAAGCGTTGACCGAACGCTGACCGGCGGCCGGCACAACCGGTTGAGCGGTCATCACCTGAGCGATGTGTATTGCTGGATTCGGCCGCATATAGCCGTGCGTCCACGTTCCGTACGACGCGAACGTGAGTATCGGCCGGTAGTCGCTGACCGCTTGCGTATCCAGCACCTCACTGGTGCCATCGTCGAGCAGTAGCATGCGGCTGCCGGCACGCATCACAAGAACCGCGTGATCGGCGCGCCGGACAAGGTCGTTTACGAGCACCAGGTATAGATCGTGCGTGCTTACGCCTGCTTCCCGCAGCATCTGCAGCTTGGCGATTGCATAATCCTCGCAATCGCCGCGACCGCGGTGGAGCGTCTGGTCGGCTGGAGCCCAATAATCGGCTTTTCCGTATTGCACGATGTCTTCGGTGTAGCGCACCCGGCGATTGACATATTGGTTGATCAACGCCGCCTTTTCCGCCGGAGTCAGCTCGCGCAGTGATCGGGCATAAGCTGCCGGAGCCCCTGTGACCGGAGAATCCTCGACCGAGCGCCACCGCCAATCCAGCGGCGTGTGCCCGACCTTGAGAGCGACGGTTCCAAACAAGTCTGGCATCCCGTCGACCACGCCGTCGGTGGTGCGAAGGACAGCTGATGTGACCTGTGGAAGGGAATAAGAAGCCGGTTGAGGAGCGATCCCTATGGAAGGTGCCGGCTTGGCCCCTTGCTGGGCGAGAATCTGCGCAAGCTTGCTCGGGCCGCCGAGGAGAGCCTCGGATTTCGAAAAGCCGCTGCTGGCCGGATAAAGCGATTCGGCATTGGCCGGGGTTCCGGCAACCACGGTGACCGCGGCCAGCGCGCACGCGAATCCGACTGTTTTTGGGAACCTGACCATTGCGCTGCTTCATGCCGATGCAAGGCAAAGACAGCGTGTCGAACTATGGTTAGCGGGGCTTTAACTAAAGAAGGTTCCAGCCCGTCAGCGCCTCAACAACTGAAGATCCGCGTTAATCACCGAAATCCCGAATTGCGCCACCGGGCGGAGAGTAGGACTCGCTCCACCGCTCGCGTACCGACTGTGGAGTTGCAGGGCGTGCTCACAGACGAGTCGTTGCTGGCCAAGATAGAAACGATCGAAATCGGGCGTCGAACTCAGCTGATCGAGCATCCTCTGATATTCGGGCGGTAGATATCGCGGAGGCAAAAGATTGAGATACCGGCCCGCGAACGCGAGTTGGGCCGAAAGCGCACGGTGGTGTTGCTCGGCCTGCAACGCGAAGGAGCGAGCCGCGCCCGTCGAACGCTGGAGCGCGACCTCGGCGGCTCGCATTTCGAAAAGATCGATGGCAGTCGCTTCAGAAAAATAGGCGTTGGTCGAAAGAGGCGCTGCGTCAGCAGGCCTGCCGGCCAGCCGCGGTATCGAAACGGCGGCCGGCACCACTGGTGCCGAAGGTTCGACGCCGCTGGCGCACCCGGAGTCGACGAGCAATCCCGCTGCGGCCGCAACCGCAAGGCACAGTTGCCTGGAGCGTCGCAGTGCGACTGCGCAGTTCAAGCTGTCTATGGCATCCCCCTCCGCTCTGCCGAAGCGGGACTGTATCATGGGTGCGCCGGCTTTGGTCAATCCGGCGGCCAGTCGCAGCTTTGGCGTGCAACTCGCAGTCTCGGCCGCGGCGCAGGATCTACGTTGAGGTGCCTCCAACGAGCGCGCGAGCGGTTATCGCGGCCTGCGCGCGAATTACGTACCTGCAACTTGCGCATCGCCCGTCATGTGGCGAGTTGGGTGGCAAGCAGGCTCGGCGGCATATAGTGGTCGGGACCCAAAAAGCGGTCGTGCGATTGAACGACACGAGGAGGAATAGGAGAACCATGCGACCAGCCCGCCTGACATTGGCCGCGATCATCCTCGCGACAGCTACAGCGACTGCGGCGCCAGCAGCGGTTCCTGCAACTGTATCTACGCTCGCCAACGTCCCTGGCGATCCGGCAGCCGTCCAGGTCAAGGCCGCGGGCGACGGCCGAACCGACGACACGGATGCGCTGCAGCACGCGATCGATTCATCAAGGCGCCCCGGCGGGAACGGAATCGTCTTCCTGCCGTCCGGCCGATACCGGCTTAGCCGAAGTGTCCTCGTGCCGCCGGGTGTTCGAATCTTCGGCGTCGGTCCCACCCGGCCTGTATTGGTGCTCGGCGACAATACGCCGGGGTTCCAGACTGGTGTTTCCACGCTGATCATCTTCACCGGCGACGACCAATATAACGTCGGTCCGGTGCCGGTTCCCGTTCCGACGGTCGTGCCGCGCGACCGCATCGTTCGCGATGCCAATTCCGGCACCTTTTACTCGTCGATGAGCAACATCGACATCGAGCTGGGGCAGGGAAATCCCGCCGCGGCGGCAGTGCGCTTCCGCCTCGCTCAGCATGGTTTCCTGACTCACATGGACTTTCGCCTCGGCTCCGGTTTCGCCGGAGTTTACCAGGCCGGCAATGAGATGGAGGACATCCATTTCCACGGCGGCCGCTACGGTATTGTCAGCGAAAAAACATCGCCCGCGTGGCAGTTCACGCTGATCGATTCGAGCTTCGACGGGCAGCGGGAAGCCGCGATCCGTGAACATGAGGTCGACCTTACCCTCGTCAACGTCGCGATCCGCAACACGCCGGTCGGGATCGATATCGACGAAGGCTATTCGGACTCACTCTGGGGCAAGGACGTCCGCTTCGAAAACGTGTCTCGCGCCGGCGTGATCATCTCCAGCGAGAAGAGCGCCTTCACCCAGATCGGCTTCGACAATGCGGTGGCGCAGAACACGCCGGTCTTCGCGCTTCTGCGGGATAGCGGCAAAACCGTTGCCGCGCCGGGCTCGATCTACCGCGTGAGCGCGTTCGACTACGGGCTGATGGTCCCGGGTCTCGGCCGCACCGGCACGATCGGCATGACTGTCAAAATGCGTCCGCTCGCGGCGCTTCCGTCGCCGGGCCCGCGCGCAATCCGGCCCCTGCCGCCGGTTTCCGAATGGGCCAACGTTCGAAGCCTAGGCGCCAAGGGAGATTCGCGCACCGACGACACAGCTGCCCTTCAGAGAGCAATCGACAGCCATCGAGTGCTCTACTTCCCGACCGGCTTTTACATGGTTTCGGGCACACTGAAGCTGAAACCGGATACGATCCTCATCGGTCTTCATCCGGCGGCCACCCAGCTCGTCATTCCGGACAACGACCCCGGTCACGCCGGCGTCGGCTCCGTCGTTCCAATCATCGACACGCCGAAGGGCGGCCACAACATCGTTACCGGACTGGGGCTGTTCACCGGCCGGGTGAACCCGCGCGCCGGGGCGGTCGTGTGGCGCTCAGGCGAAGATTCGCTGATGGACGACGTCAAGATCATGGGCGGCGGCGGCACCCCGACCGCCGACGGCAAACCGCTGTTCGCGCTCAACGGACATAGCGGCGATCCGGTCGCCGACAACCGCTGGGACGCGCAATATCCCAGCGTCTGGGTGACCGATGGCGGGGGCGGCACCTTCGCCGACAATTGGATGCCCGACACGTTCGCGCAGGCCGGCTTCTACGTCACGGATACGAGCACACCGGGCCATGTCTACGAGCTGTCCAACGAGCATCACGTCCGCAACGAGATCGTGCTCGATCACGTGCAGAACTGGGAATTCCTCGCTCCTCAGACGGAGCAGGAAGTCGCGGAGGGAATCAACGAGGTCAGCCTCGAGATCCGCAATTCGAAGAACCTCTTGTTCGCCAACTATCATCCGTATCGGGTGACCCGGCAGTTTCACCCGGCGACGACCGCCGTTCGGCTTTTCAACTCCGGCGACATCCGGTTTCGCAACTTCCACACAAATGCGGAAAGCGGCTTCGCAAGCTGCCAGGCAGACGGGTGCGGCACGTTTCTGCGCGCCAGCAAATTCCCGTTCGAAGACTCCATCCAGGATGTGACCCACCACCTTGCGGTACGCGAACGCGAGTTTGCGGTGCTGAACGTGCCGTTCGATCCGGCGCCTGTGACGCCCGCGACAATTGCCGGTTTCGGTCCGGTCCGGAAGCTGGAGGATGGGTTCTGGTCGATTTCCGGCGCGGCCGTGGATTCGAATGGGGCGCTCTACTTTGTCGAGCACCGGATGCAGCGAATCTATCGCTGGACCGAAAGCAAAGGTCTGGAAGTCGTCCGCGACAACCCGCTCGACCCCGTAAACCTCGCCGTCGACCGTTCGGGCAACTTGCTGGTGCTGTCTTCCCTTGGCCCGCAAGCCACTGTTTACAGCATCGATCCGGACGGCCCGAAGGACAAAGTGTCGGTGATCGCGCCCACCCCGACGCGCACGCACCCGAACGCGACGACTCTGCTTCCGGGCAACTGGTGGGACAATGGCGAATTTCGGGATCAACTGGATCCCACGACATATCGCTTTACGACGCTTGCCGAGATGTTCGCGCGCGATGCGGGAAAGGCGAAGCCGAATGAATATGTCTCGCCCGACGGCAGCCTGGTGCTTCCGTCCTTCCGTGTGTGGCAGCAGGGCGCCCCAGATCATATCGGATGGCGTTTCTCCGATACGCTCGATGCCCTGGGCCTGATCGGTGCAAAGCCCGGGCAACGGGTGTTTGTCAGCAACGAATCCGAGGACCGCACATACAGCGGGCTCGTCGCCGAAGGCGGTGCGCTGCGCGACCTTCGAGTCTTCGCCGATCGGGGCGGAGAGAGCGTAGCGACGGATGATAGCGGCCGCGTCTATGTCGCTAACGGACAGGTGTTCGTTTACGATACAAGCGGCCGCCCGCTCGGCCAAATCGACGTGCCCGAGCGGCCGCTCCAGCTGATCTTCGGCGGCCCCGATCGCCGCACGCTCTTCATTTTGGCTCACCACGCTTTGTTCGCGGTCAGCCTGTCACCAACAACGACCAACGGAGGGGAACAATGAAATCGAACGACAAAACCTCCTGGCGTTCGCGCCTGTTGCTCTCGGCCAGCAGCGGACCGGCAACACGGGGCTGACCCGAAGTGCCACGCAACCACTGAAGTGGATTTCGGCGCCTTGGGACTAGGCCCGGCGGAGGAATATTCCGATGAACAAGATTGCGCTGTCCGTTGTGGCTTCAACCGTGCTGGCCTCGTCGGCCATGGCCGCGACACCGCGCTCGGTCTACGAAATCGCTCCGCAAGATACCCGTGCGGTGACGGTGGCCGGCACGCATGATGGTGTCTCGGATGACACCGAAGCGCTGCAACGCGCGATTGATCAGGCGGCGCAACCGGGCGGCGGCGGAATCGTGTTCGTGCCGTCCGGTCGGTATCGGATCAGTCGCACGATCTTCATCTGGCCCGGCGTCCGCGTATTCGGAGTGGGAACCACGCGCCCGCTGATCCTGCTCGGGGCCGATACGCCGGGATTCCAGAAGGGTGTTGCCAACATGGTGATCTTCGCCGGCGCCAAGCCTGGCGAGGCGCGTCATGTGCCGTTTCCGCCGTCCGGCAGCGTGCCCTTCGACCCCAATATCGCCGATGCCAATCCGGGCACCTTTTACTCCGCGCTCAGCAACGTGGATTTTGCCGTCGGTGCGGGCAATCCCGCAACTGCGGTGATCCGCTTTCATGCTGCCCAGCATTCATATCTGAGCCACATCGATTTTCAGCTCGGCTCCGCGCTTGCGGGCATTTATCAGGTCGGCAACGAGGCGGAGGACCTGCACTTTCACGGCGGCCGCTATGGCATTTTGGCAGAGAAGCCTTCGCCGGCGTGGCAGTTCACTTTGATCGATTCTTCCTTCGATAGTCAAAGCGACGCAGCAATCCGCGAGCATGAGGCGGGCCTGACGCTGGTCAACACCGCCTTTCGGGATGTGCCCACCGGCATCGAGATCGATCCGGGATATGGCGACTGGCTATGGGGCAAGAACGTGCGCTTCGAACGCGTGACCCAGGCCGCGGTCGTGATCTCGAACGAAAAGAACGTCTACACTCAGGTAGGCTTCGATAATGCCTTCGCCCGCGACACGCCGACATTCGCGCGCTTTCGCGACAGCGGCAAAACGCAGCCGGGCTTGGCCGGCGCTTACCGCGTCACCCGCTTCAGCTATGGCCTCGCGGTTCCGGCCCTTGGGCAAATGGGCGCTATGGGATTCGACTCGCAGATGGTCCCGGCGAGCTGGCCGCCGCCAGCCGCGCCAGCAATTCCGCCGCTGCCGAAAGTAGACGATTGGGCGAACGTTCGCTCATTCGGAGCGACGGGTGACAACAAGACGGATGATACCGCAGCGATCCAACGTGCGATTGACACCCGCCGTGTCATCTATTTCCCGAGCGGCAGGTACGTCGTCAGCGATACGCTGCGCCTGAAACCTGAGACTGTCCTGATCGGCCTCCACCCTAGTCTCACGCAAATCATCCTGCTGGACCGCACTCCGGCGTATCAGGGCGTCGGCTCGCCGAAGCCATTGATCGAGAGCGCGAGGGGAGGGGACGCGATCGTTTCCGGCCTTGGCCTGTTTACGGGCGGAATCAACCCGCGCGCGACGGCGCTGAAATGGATGGCCGGGGTGGGCTCGCTCGTCGACGACGTGAAGATCGAGGGCGGGCACGGGACGGACCTTGCCGACGGGACGCGCTTCGTTCCGTACAATGCCAATCAGACCGGCGATCCCGATCCCGCCAAGCGCTGGGACGCGCAATATCCCAGCATCTGGGTGACGGACGGAGGCGGGGGGACCTTCGCCAATATCTGGAGTCCGGACACCTACGCTTCGGCCGGCTTCTACGTTTCCGACACCGCTACCCCGGGCCATGTCTATGAGCTCTCCAACGAGCATCATGTGCGGACGGAGATCGGGCTGAATCGAGTCGCCAACTGGGAGTTCCTCGCCCCGCAAACCGAAGAAGAAGCGGGCGAAAGCGGCGACGCCGTCTCAATGGAGATCCGCAATTCCCGGAACATCCTGATCGCCAACTATCACGCCTACCGGGTCACCCGCTCGCGCAAGCCGGCGCTCGTCGCCGTTCGCCTCTACGGCGAGAATGACATCCGCTTTCGCAACGTGCACGTGAACGCCGAAAGCGGACTGGGAACCTGCGACGAAAATGGCTGCGGTACCTATTTGCGGGCGAGCAAGTTCCCCTACGAAAATGCCATTCAGGACGTCACTCACGGGTTGCAGGAGCGCGAACGGGAGTTTGCGAGCCTGGACGTCCGCCCCGATCCGGCGCCGGCGCCGCCGAGCACGTTTGGTGGAGCAACGGTCCGCAAGCTTGCCGACGGCTTCTTCTCCGCGTCGGGCGGCGCAGTCGACGCCGCAGGTCGGCTCTATTTCGTGGACCATTGGATGCAACGGATTTACCGCTGGTCTCCCGACGTCGGGCTGGAACTGGTCCGGGGGCAGCCACTCGATCCGGTAAATCTCGCTATCGACAAATCCGGCGATCTGATAGTGCTGTCATCCGACGGCCGCGACGGCACAGTGTACAGCTTTCGGCCGGACGGTCCCGATGACCGGCTGACGATCATCCCGCAAACTGCAATCGTGGATCATCCCCAGGCGCGCCTCGCCATGCCGGTCAACTGGTGGAACAATGGCGAGTTCAAGGACCAGCTCGATCCGGTCAGGTATCGCTTCATCACCCTCGCAGAGATGTTTGCGCGTGACTCGGCGATGGCTAAGCCGCGCGGCTTTCTGTCGCCGGACGGCAGCCTGATCTTCCCGGCCTTTCGAACCTTCCAGCAAGGTCCGTCGAACTTTCTCGGCTGGCGCTTTTCGGACGCCCTCGATGCCTACGGTTTCGTTCCGGCAAAACCAGGCAGCCGAATCTTCGTCAGCAATGAATCGGAGGCGCGGACCTACAGCGCCTTGGTCGGCTCGCGTGCAGAGCTGACCAATCTCAGGCCATTCGCCGACCGCGGGGGAGAAAGCGTCGCGGCCGGTCCGGACGGCCGGGTCTACGTCGCGAACGGACAGGTGTTCGTCTACGCCCCGGATGGGCGGCCGCTCGGCCGGATCGACGTTCCCGAGCGCCCGCTCCAGCTGTTGTTCGGCGGGCGTGATGGCAAGACCTTGTTCGTTCTCGCTCACCACGCGGTGTTCGCCATCCAGAATCTCTAGCTCAACGCAGCTTCGCGGTCTCTGCTGAACGGACGATCGGCAAAAGCTCGAGCACAGAGAGACGCACGATGGCGTCAAAGGGTTGGAGAAGGTCCATTTAACCGGCGGCAAGGAATTTTGGGCCGTGTGCCTCCCTAGCGCAGCTGCACCAGCGACAGTGCAGCATCGCATGCAACCCTCATGGACCATCCGAAATCGCAAGGATCAAAATGAGCCTCAAAATGCGGGTCTAGGGCTTCGTGACCGGACCGACTGGCGCCGCCTTTCGCGGCACCTGAAGGTCCGCGAATACGTGCTTGCCGCACATCACCTTTACTTCGCTAACGTTGGCGCTGTTGGGAATGGTAGTGTCCACATCCCACCAATTATCGACGGCGCCGGTTCCCGTTGTGTTGGTGGTAGCGGTTAACCAGACCGATGCGGTCGTGCCGCTGATATCCGATTGGCTGAGACGCGCCATGTAGCGCCGGTCCTCATAATGGGCCCTGCCGCTGACCGTGACGTTGCCGTCCTTGTCCACTTTCGCGGCCCAGTCCTTGTTGTCGGCCGGGTCGGGGAAGAAGCAATAGGTGGGATGCTTTTTCGCCGGCGCAGCTGCCGCGGTGTTAGCCTGGTTTGAGGCCTGATTGTCCCCGCCACCCTGGCCGCAGCCCGCCAGCACCGCTGTCACGCCGAGGACAAGTATCGACTTTCGCATGTGCACCCCCCGTCCGAACCCCAGATGTGCGCAGCCTACCACATGGTCGTCCAAACGAAAGAGCCCCGACGACCGTGAGGCCGACGGGGCTCCTGTGCTCTCCAATCCCTGCTCGCATCGCCAAACCGGTTCCGGGCTTTCGCCCTTGGTCCGCTCGGGGACGCGCGCCGGATCAGGCGCACGAAGACAGAACAGTTACTCGCCTCGCGAGTTCCGACCTCATGACAAAAACGAAGACGCTGAAGATCGCCACCTACAACATCAACGGAATCACGAGCCGGCTGGGAATCCTGCTCCGCTGGCTCGAGGAGTTCCGGCCTGACGTCGTGGGCTTGCAGGAGCTGAAGACCACTGACGATCGATTTCCGGCCGAAGCCATCGCCGAGCTCGGCTATTCGGCGGTCTGGCATGGCCAGCAGCGCTGGAACGGCGTCGCTCTGCTCAGCCGCGTTGGCGAGTTGATCGAAACCCGCCGCTGCCTTCCGAGCGACCCGGACCCGGCGCAGAGCCGCTATCTCGAAGCGGCGGTGTGCGGGATCCTCGTCGGCAACATGTACGCGCCGAATGGGAATCCTTCCCCGGGGCCCAAGTTCGACTACAAGCTCGCCTGGCTCGATCGGCTGAAGGAGCATGCGCAGGCGCTTCTCGACAGCGGCGTTCCCGCAATCCTGATCGGCGACTACAACATCATCCCGACCGACGAGGATGTCTACAAGCCGGAGCGTTGGCTGACCGATGCGCTCTTCGCGCCCGCGGCTCGTCATAAATACGCTGAGCTCGTGGCTCAGGGCTGGACCGATGCGATCCGCCATCTCCACCCGAACCGGCGCATCTACAGCTTCTGGCATTACTGGCGGAACTCATTCGAGCGCGACGCCGGGATCCGGATCGATCATCTGCTGCTCAGCCCCAGCCTTGCGCCCAAGCTGAAGGCGGCGGGAGTCGATCGCACCCCGCGCGGTTGGGAGAAATCGAGCGATCACGCACCCGCGTGGGTCGAGCTGGAAATCTGATCAGCTCGATTTTTCAGCTTCGGTAACGACGGCGCGGACCACGTTCGAGGGAATCGCAAACCCGATCCCGACGTTGCCCTCGCCGGACGGGCTCAGAAGTGCCGAGTTGATCCCCACGACTTCGCCTTTGCTGTCGATCAGCGGCCCTCCGGAATTGCCGGGATTGATCGGCGCGTCCGTCTGGATGAACTTGCGCCCGTCATTTTGACCGAGGGTTCGGTTCGTCGCGCTGACGATTCCGGCGGTGACCGTCTGGCCAAGGCCGAACGGGTTGCCGATCGCCAGCACATAATCGCCGACGGAGAGCTTGGACGAGTCGCCGAGCGGCAGCTCCGGAAGGTCGCGAACGGCGACCTTCAGAACCGCGAGATCGAGATTGGGCGCGACTCCGAGCACGTGGGCCGGGACCGCCTTCCCGTTGTAGAGCCCGATCTCGACTGCGGTCGCATTCTGCACCACATGAAAGTTCGTGACCACCAATCCGCGCTTGGAATCCACAATAACCCCCGACCCGGCGGCCATGGTCGGCTGCAGCGCGGAGTCCGGAATACCGGCATATTGGCGGAAGAACGGATCGCGAAGCAACGGATTCTGAAGAGCCGGAGAGGGTTGCTCCACCGCAATGTTGACGACCGCGGGCGCGACCTTCTTCACCAATGGCGACACGGTGACTTTCCCGCCCCCCAGAGGGGCTAGTGACGGCTCGGTCTCGGGAGCGCCATGGCCGATACCGAGCGGCAGCAGCCTGGCGACAATGCCGCCGCCGATTGCGGCGATGATCACCAGCAACACCACCAGCGCGACCTTAACTCCGCCGCGGGAATTCTGTTTTGGATGTGACATGACCGACAAAGGCGCGAAGCCTCGATCCCGTTCCATTTGTTGCTTGAGCACCATACTCGTGCTTCCCCCAGAAGCACTGCGCGTGGTGCTGGTGCCGGATGCAGGATTCGAACCCGCGACCTTCGGTTTACAAAACCGCTGCTCTACCAACTGAGCTAATCCGGCCCGCAAGAGGCAGCGGAGCCTTTGCGTCAAAGGATGCCGAAGGTCCAGCCTTCGGTTCCGGCGAGCTCAGGCGTGAGGCCGGGCGGGTGGAACGCGCGTGACTCGGTGCGGGCCAACTCACGCATTCCGGCGGCGGTGACCAGCGCGTCGGTCTGGTGATCGTTCGGCTCGAACCGCAGCCGGACGGCTTTGCTTCCGAGGCCGGTGAGCGCCTCGTTCAGCGCTGCGCGCGTGCGCAGCTTGGCCCCAGGCATTCCGGCTCGGCGCAGGTAAATTCGGGTGTAGATTTCGACGACGGCGCTGCCGTGCTCAGGCAAAGGGTCCATCGGGAAGATCGCGACCTTGCCGTCGAGCCGGTGGAGCAGCCGCATTCCGGCGAAGCTCGCCTTCGCAACTTGCGCAGCCCCGATCACGTCGAAGGCGCTCGCGGTCTTGCGTCCGCCCTGCTGGTTCAACCGGTGGTCGCACTGGCGGAAGCGCATGAAGTCGGCTTTCACGCCATCGGCGATCCCGAAGTAGAAATGCCGCCGGTGAACCTCTTCGAGGAAGCTCGCCGCCCCAAGATCTTCATCATCGCTCTTAGAATCGACATAGGCCCAGAATTCGCGCGCACTCTTCGGCACCTCAGGCTCGCCTGGCAAATATTCGCCACGCTCAATAATTGGCGGAGCGAAACTGAAGTCGAAGCCGAACAGAGTCGGCTCCTTCCCCGCTCGCCGAACCAGCCAGTGAAGCACCTCCTCGCGTGACCACACGTGCGCGGGGCGGATCAGCCGTGGCGGCGCGTCCCCGCGCGCCTCGGCGATTGCGATCCCCTTGTGACGGTTTCCCTTCGCGCCCGACCAGTCGATCGCGACGAACGCGTTGAAGTGCGGCGTCACACCAGCGGCGGCTGATCGTCTTCGGCGGCCGGCGTCTGCTTGATCCGCCGCGGAGCCGGCCGGGGTGCGCGCGGCAGCTGATGCTCCTCCATGTAGCGTTCCAGCATCCGCCCCGCGGCATCCCGCCCGCCAAGCCCGAAGGCGAGCGCCACCGCGACTGCCGCCGATCCAAGGATCAGCCCGAACGCCAGCATCACAATCTCATCGGCAAGTCCCATGAAGGTGAGGCCAATCGCGGTGAACAGGGCGATGATCGCGTAGCGGACGAGCGCCTGCGCATAGCTGTCCTCTCCGGTGGAGCTTCCGACCAGACCAGCGATGATTCGCGCGAGGAAGATACCGCTAACGATGATCAAGGTTCCAAAGATCACCTTGCCCCCGAGTTCGGTGATCTCGGCGAGAAAGATCGCGACCGTGCCTCCACCGAGCTGCTGTGCCGCTTCGATGGCTGCGGCAAGCATTAGCGCGACGAAGGCGATGTTGGCGACGATCCTGGAGGGATTACTCGCCGCGGGCAGGACTCCGGTCGAACGCACCGCATCGTCGAAGCCGGTCGGCGGGAGAATTCCCTCGATGACCGTCTTGACGAACCGCGCGAGCACAAAGGCGATACCAAGCCACAGTGCGGCGGTCAGTATGTTCGGGATCGCGGTCAGAATTTCATTCAGCATGTTTGTTGCCGGAACCGAAATTGCGTCGATCTTCAGCACGTTCAACGCGGCGATCGCGACCGGAATGATGATCAGGGCATAGACGAGAATGCCCGCGGCTCGGGCGAGAGAATTGCGGGTCGTTCCGGGAACTGTTCCTGGCGGCACGGCCTCGGGCGAGGTTCGAACGGTGCCTGTGGTGTCGCCAATCCCGATTCGAGCGAGAATGCCGTCGATATTGGCGGCGATCAGCAAGGTCTCGGTTAGTTGACGGACAATCCGGGCGACGATCAGGCCGATAAAGAAAATCAGCCCAGCAGCGAGCAAGTTGGGAACGAAAGCGAAGATCTCCGTAACCAGCTCGTTGATGGGAGCGAGGATCTGCCCCAGTCCAAGGTAATTCAGGGCCGCCATGATCCCGACCAGCCAGATGATCAGCTTGGCGATAGTGCCGAGCTGATGACCAACGGTTTCGCCCGGATTGCCTGTCGTGTGCTTCCGCAGCGCCGGGATACGGTCGACCAGTCGTTGCATCGCCCATTTCACCCCCCTCGCCACTATCCACGTGGCGACGAGTATCAGGATGGCGATGATCACCTGCGGTCCCCATTGCATCACCTGTGCGTGCAAATAGGCGTTCGTATCGGCCATTCGTCAGCTCCCCTGTTCAGCCTCACCATTCTGTAGCGCGGTGCGCCGCTCGGCCCAAAATTTCAGCCGATCCCGGACGCGGGCTTCGAATCCGCGATCCGAGGGCTCGTAGAATTCCTGCGGCTCCAACTCTTCGGGCCAATAATCGGCGCCGGAGAAGGCGTCATCGCTATTGTGATCGTAAGCGTAGCCTTTGCCGTAACCGATCTGCTTCATCAGCTTGGTCGGAGCGTTGAGGATGTGCGCCGGCGGCGCCAGCGATCCCGTCTCCTTCGCCGCTTTCCAAGCTCCCTTCTGGGCGGTGTAGGTGGCGTTCGATTTGGGAGCGGTCGCGAGATAGAGGCACGCCTGCACGATCCCGATCTCCCCCTCCGGAGAACCGAGGAAGTCGTACATTTCCTTCGCGGCGAGGCATTGCAGCAGAGCATTTGGATCGGCCATCCCGATGTCTTCTACCGCTGCTCGAGTGAGGCGGCGAATCACGTACAGTGGCTCTTCGCCGGCAACCAGCATCCTTGCGAGGTAATAGAGCGCCGCCTGCGGGTCTGAACCGCGCAGGCTTTTGTGGAGCGCGGAGATGAGGTTGTAATGACCCTCGCGGTCCTTGTCGTAGACCGGGACGCGCCGGTGCAGAAGCGCAGCCATTCCGGCTGAATCGAGTGGCGCCTCAAGCTCGATATCGAACAAAGTTTCGACCTGGTTGAGCAGGAATCGCCCGTCCCCGTCGGCGCTTGCGATCAGCGCCTCGCGAGCCTCGGAGGTGAGTGGGAGCGAGCGGCCCATCTCCGCTTCCGCCCGCTCGATCAGCGTCTCCAGCGCTAGACTGTCCAGCCGGTGAAGGATCAGGACCTGGCAGCGGGAGAGGAGCGCGGCGTTCAGCTCGAAGCTGGGGTTTTCGGTGGTAGCGCCGACGAGCGTGACGGTGCCGTCCTCGACGAAAGGCAGGAAGCCGTCCTGCTGCGCGCGATTGAAGCGATGGATTTCGTCCACGAACAGGAGCGTCTGTTGTCGCGCTCGGGCTGCCGTCCTCGCCTCGGCGAAAACCTTCTTGAGGTCGGCGACCCCGGAAAAAACGGCGGAGATGGCGACGAATCGCATCCCGACTGCCGCCGCCAGCAGCCGCGCGATCGTTGTCTTTCCGGTCCCGGGCGGGCCCCACAGGATCATCGAGCTTAGCTTGCCGGCGGCGACCATTCGTCCGATCGCCCCCTCCGGTCCGGTCAGATGCTGCTGTCCGACGACTTCAGCGAGGTCCTTTGGCCGCAAGCGATCGGCGAGCGGCGCATTGCGTGCGCTCTCGCGCGGTGGCGCTACCGGCGCCTCGTCTCCGAACAGGTCGGCCATCGAAGTGCACGATAGGGTCGGTCCCGGAAAATGCACCAGGTCTCTTGTGGTAGATGCATCTAAGATATATCTAAGCTGCATCGGAAGGAGATCGGGGATGCGCTGCAGACCACATTTTGAGCACCAGGGCTGGCACGGACCCGAAGGACTGTTTGCAATGCGCGGCGGCGGCGGCTGGCAACGCAATTGGGGGCCATTCCATTTTGAGTTTGGCGACGACGGTCCCGGTTGGGGACACCATCGACGCGGACGCCGAAGGATGTTCGAATCCGGAGAGCTTCGGTTGGTCCTGCTAAAGCTGATCGCCGATGAACCGCGGCACGGTTACGATCTCATCAAGGCAATCGAGGAGCTGACCGGCGGCCGGTATGCGCCCAGCCCCGGCGTCGTCTATCCGACGCTAACGATGCTTCAGGACATGGGGCTGATCGAAGAAGCTCCGGTCGAGGGCGCACGCAAGCCGTTCCAGATTACCGAGGCCGGCAGGGCGCACCTCGAGGAAAATCAGGAGGATGCTGACGAGCTGATCGAGCGTCTCAAAGGGCTCAGCCCCGAGCATCAACCGGAAGGCGGGTCGCCGATCTGGCGGGCGATGCGCAATCTCGGTGTGGCGATACGCAATCGTGTACAGCAGGGAGAAATTTCGCAGGACACGATTTACGAGGTCGCAGCCTTGATTGATGAGCTGGCACAGAAGATCGAACGCGTGAAGTGAATGAGAATCAGCGGCGGGTGACCCGAGCAATCCGCTCCCGCCGCTCGATCACGCGCAGGTAGGTTTTCAGGACCGCGCCGTTGATCTCGTCCCAGTCCTGGGTGCGGGCATAGTCGAGCCCGGCCCGGCCATGCTTCTGGCGCAGGTCGGGATCGCGCGCGTAGAGTTCGAGAGCCCCCGCGAACCCTTCCACGTCACCGGGCTCCACTAGCACGCCGGTTTCACCGTCCCGAACAAGATTGGTTGCTCCGGTCGCGGCGGCCGCGACGACCGGAAGCGCACAGGCCATCGCTTCCAATGTGACGTTACCGAACGCCTCGGTAACAGACGGATTGAGGAATACGTCTGAACTTGCGACGGCGCGGGCCAGATCGGAGCCGACCTGCTGACCGACGAAGATTCCGGTCGGCATATGCTGTTCGAACCACGATCGAGCCGGTCCGTCGCCGATGACCAGTGGCCGGTGCGGGACCTTGCGCTGGACGAGCAAATCGATGGTCTCGGCGAACACATCGAGGCCCTTTTCGAGCACCAGCCGCCCGAGGAACATGACGGCGAGCTCATGGTCGGCGATCCCAAGGCTCCGGCGCCACTCCAAGTCGCGCCGCTCGGGGTTGAACTGCTGACGGTCGACACCGCGCGTCCACATGTAGATGAGCTTGTTCATCCGCTGTGCGCGGAGGACGGCCGCAGTGGATTCCGCGGGAACCAACAGCGCGTCGCATCGGCGGTAGATCCGTCGCATGATCGCGCGGACAACGGGCTCGAAAAGTTCGAGGTTGTAGTAACTGAGGTAGGTCTCGAACCGCGTGTGGACCGAGGCAACAACAGGAATCTTGCGGTGCCGGGCCCAGGTGACCGCGCGATGGGCCGCGATATCCGGGCTGGAGATATGCACGATGTTCGGCCCGAAGGACGCGAGGTCTGCTCGAACGCTCGAAGGCAGACCCGTCGAAAGCCGGTATTCTGCGCGGCCCGGAATCGAAATGGACGGCAACGAGACGAGATCGCCGGCAGGTTCAAAGGCGGGAGTATCGGTGGTGGGCGAATAGACCCTGACCTTGGCGCCCTGCCGAAGCAGATACGCAACCAGCCGGTTCAGCGCTTGGTTGGCGCCATCCCGAACATAATTGTAATTGCCCGAAAACAGGGCGATTCTGAGATCGCTCGGTTGCACGAACATGCCCTTACCCCGCTCAAACGCAAAGGCAAATCTGGTGGATCCCGCTAGTGTGAAACGAGGTCTCCCGCCGGTGGCCAGCTCGGACGCGCGGCTGTTCGTCCTCGGCAGCTTGCCCGGAGACGCATCATTGGCGGCGGAGCGATATTATGCTCATCCACGCAATCAGTTTTGGCGGCTGCTGGGCGCGGCACTCGGCGAGGATCTCCAAAATCTCGGTTACGAGACTCGCCTGGAGCGGTTGACGGCGCGCAGGATCGCGCTTTGGGATGTGGTCGCGGAGGCAGAGAGGCGGGGCAGCCTCGACCAATCGATCAGACGCGTGGGGCACAACCCGCTGGCGGATTATTTCGCGACCTTTCCTGATCTGCGGGCGGTTGCGTTCAACGGATCGACCGCAGCCGCAATCGGTCACAGGCTGCTCGGCGGAACTTCGCTTACATTGATCGGCCTCCCATCCTCCAGCCCGGCCAACACCCGCCCATTCGCGGAAAAGGCGCTTGCGTGGCGTGCCCTTGCCGATTTGATCTGACGGGGGTTGGCCGCTGACGAAATTGACGTCAGAGTCGGCTCATGATCGAAAGCAGCGAAAGCGACCGCCTGTCGATGGTGGACGAGGCGCTGGTCGCCGGAACCATCGCCAATACGAATGGGCTTTTGGTGATCCTCGCAAAGCTGGTAGCGAAGGGCATCTTCGACCAGGACGATCTCAAGGCCTTTTCCGACAGTTACTCCAAGCCACTGGACCATGTCGGAATGCGGGAGAACGAACTGGTCGGGCAGATGCAGGACCAGATGGAATCGACTCTCGCCGAGCTGATGCGATTCCTGAGCGAACAAAGCTGATATGAAGATCCGGGAGGCGACAATTCGGCCGACGCGCACACGCAATTGGGTGATAGTATTCGCGGTGGCGCTCGCCGTGATTCAATATGTCGACCGAGTCTGCATTTCCAAGGCGATGCCGACGATCCGGAGCGAACTGCATTTCTCGGACATCGCGACTGGCTACATTTTCGGCGCCTTCACGCTGGCATACGCTCTGTTTGAGATCCCTTCGGGCTGGCTCGGCGACCGCTTTGGCCCACGCAGGGTCCTTTTGCGGGTTGTGCTCTGGTGGTCGGCGTTCACCGCCGCGACGGGATGGGTCACCTCCGCCGCGACGATGATAGTGGTCCGGTTCCTGTTCGGAGCTGGTGAGGCCGGTTGCTTCCCCAATGTAACCAAGGCCTTCACTGCGTGGCTTCCGCGCCGCGAGTGGTTTCGGGCCCAGGCCGTTTTATGGGTGAGTGCGCGTTGGGGTGGGGCGGCAACACCGCTGCTGGTAGTCTGGGTCTTAAGCCTGACCAGCTGGCGCATCGCCTTTCAGGTCTTCGCGGTGCTCGGAATTATCTGGGCCGCGGCCTTCTTCCTGTGGTTCCGCGATAGCCCGCGCCAGCACCGACAGGTCAACGCAGCCGAGCGGCAGTTGCTGGCGCAAAACGCGGCGTTGGAATCGCGCGAAGCTCCCATTCCTTGGCGATTGTTCTTAAGCTCACCAACTGCGTGGCTGTTGTGGCTCCAATATGCGGCGCTGAGTTACGTCTGGTACTTCTACATCACCTGGTTTCCGACCTATCTCGACAGCGTCAATCACGGCCGGCTCGGAGCAGCAGCCCTCGCACTCCTCGCTGGATTGCCATTGTTCGGAGGCGGCTTCGGCTCGCTTATCGCAGCAGCCGTCGAAGCACCGCTCGGGCGCGTAATGAGGAGCGAGGCGCGTTCCCGAAAGGCAATAGCGACCGTTGGGTTCCTCGCCGCAGCCGCCTGTTTCCTCGCGTCCATCTACGCGCCCGATCCGGTGACGATGGCGGTGCTGATCGGCTTTGCCGGCCTCTTCAACGACTTTGTCCTGCCGTCTTCATGGGGCACATGCATGGACGTGGGTGGACGCTTCTCCGGCACATTTTCCGGAAGCATGAACATGTTCGGCAACTTGGGCGGCTTCATCGCCCCGATTGCAACGGGCTACATCCTGCAGATCACCGGCCACTTCACGCTCGGCTTGTTCATTTCGTCCGGGATGTATGTCGTGGGTGCAGTGTGCTGGATGCTGATCGATCCAGAGACCCGGCTGGATCGAGGGATCGCTGAAATGCCGCTCCCGCCCGTGGAGGCTGAAGCTCCGCTCTGAAATTGACTCGATAGGCTCAAACCCACATATGGCGCGCCGCCTCGGGTCAATGTCTCGAGGCAACGGCCCCTTCGTCTAGCGGTCCAGGACGTCGCCCTCTCACGGCGAAAACACGGGTTCGAGTCCCGTAGGGGTCACCAGCGCGGTTGCTGCATTGCAGCATCTGTATTATGGGCGCGTCACAACATTTCCGGAAAAAATCACATGAACCTGCGTAACGTGGCGATCATCGCTCACGTCGATCACGGCAAGACGACGCTGGTCGACCAGCTCTTCCGCCAGAGCGGTACCTTTCGTGACAACCAGCGTGTGGAAGAGCGCGCCATGGATTCGAACGACCTGGAGAAAGAGCGCGGGATCACCATCCTCGCGAAGTGCACGTCCGTTGAGTGGGAGGGCACGCATATCAACATTGTCGATACGCCCGGCCACGCCGATTTCGGCGCCGAGGTCGAGCGAATCCTGTCGATGGTCGACGGCGTGATTTTGCTGGTCGATGCCGCGGAAGGCCCGATGCCGCAGACCAAGTTCGTCACCGGCAAGGCTCTTTCACTTGGGCTGCGACCCATCGTAGTCGTCAACAAGATCGACCGTCCCGATGCCCGGCCCGCAGAAGTGCTGGACGAGGTGTTCGAACTATTTCTGAATCTCGAAGCCAACGATGACCAGCTCGATTTCCCGGTGCTCTACGCGTCGGGTCGAGCCGGCTACGCGGGTCTTACCGATGATGTCCGCTCGGGCGATCTCACACCGCTGTTCGAGACAATCGTTAGCCACGTTCCGCCGCCGCGGATCGACGCCGGGCCGTTCCGGATGCTTGCCACCTTGCTGGATCGCGATCCGTTCCTCGGCCGTATTCTGACCGGGCGGATCGAGAGTGGGCGGCTCACGACGAACATGCCGATCAAGGCGCTCGATGTTGACGGCAATGTCGTCGAGGAAGGCCGGGCGACGAAGGTCTTCGCATTTCGCGGGCTCGAACGGGTGCCGGTCGACAGTGCCGAAGCCGGCGAGATTGTCGCCATCGCCGGGCTGATCAAGGCGACCGTCTCCAACACCTTCGCCGACCCGTCAGTTGCCGCGCCACTGCATGCGCGGCCGATCGATCCGCCGACTCTGGCGATGAGCTTTTCCGTCAATGACAGTCCGTTCGCCGGGCGCGACGGCGACAAGGTGCAGAGCCGAGTCATCCGCGAGCGGCTCGAGCGAGAGGCCGAGGGCAACGTCGCAATCCGAGTGACCATGGCGGCGGACAACGACAGCTTCGAAGTCGCCGGCCGCGGCGAGCTTCAGCTCGGAGTGCTGATCGAGACGCTCCGCCGCGAGGGTTTCGAACTGTCGATCAGCCGCCCGCGCGTGCTGTTCCGCGATGGGCCGAACGGCCGCGAGGAGCCCTACGAAACCGTTGTCGTCGATGTCGACGACGAATTTTCCGGCACAGTTATCGACAAGATGGCGCTTCGCAAGGCGGAGATGACCGACATGCGGCCTTCAGGCGGCGGCAAGACTCGTCTTACCTTTTCCGCGCCGTCACGCGGCCTGATCGGCTATCACGGAGAGTTCCTGTCGGACACGCGCGGCACCGGTATCATGAACCGGCTGTTCGAGAGATACGGGCCCTACAAGGGGCCGATCCAGGGGCGGCAGAACGGCGTCCTGATCTCCATGGAGCAGGGCCCCGCTGTCGCCTACGCGCTTAGCGCACTGGAAGATCGCGGCGTGCTGTTCGTCTCGCCCGGCGAGATGCTCTACGAAGGCATGGTCGTCGGCGAGAACGCCAAGACGCAGGACCTCGAGGTCAATCCGCTTAAATCCAAGCAGCTGACCAACTTCCGGGCCTCGGGGCCGAAGGACGAAGGCATCCGCCTGACACCCCCGCGCAAGATGAGTCTGGAGCAGGCGATCGCTTACATTCAGGACGACGAACTGGTTGAGGTCACGCCGAAGAACATTCGGATCCGTAAGCGCTACCTCGATCCGCATGAGCGCAAGCGAGCGGCGCGGAAGCTCGAAGCCGCCTAGCGGCGAACGTCGCGCTCGCCGGACAGGAAAGCGTCAATATCGGCTTGCGTGAACAGGCAGGAATCTCCGGGGAGGCCGTGTTTCAGGCAGGCGAGCGCGAGGCCGCATTGAGCCGCGGTTTCACCGCCCTTTCGGTTTAGAAAACCGTGAAGAACGCCCGCGGCGAAGGCATCGCCAGCGCCGATCCGGTCTACGATTCCGGTGAGTTGCACCTCATCCGTCTGACAGCTCCGCTCGCGGTTATCGACTCGCGCTGACAAGCGGTGGTGATCGCAGTCGACGACATGGCGCGCGGTCGATGCGATGGTCTCCAGCCCTGGAAACGCTTCGAATGCGGCCATCGCAGCTTCGCGGCAGCGCTCCTCGCCTTCGCCGCTGAACTCGCGGCCGAGCAGGAGCGAAATATCGCGATGGTTGCCGAACAGAATCGACGCCGCATTCACCAGCTCCGACAGGATCGGCTTCGGATCGCAACCCCGCTTCGCCCACAGCTGCGACCGATAGTTACGGTCGAACGAGACTTTCACGCCCTTCGCCTTCGCCGCTTTCGCCGCGGCGATGGCGGCTCTTGCGGCCGAATCTGACAGGGCGGGCGTGATCCCCGACAGGTGCAGAAGGTCGGCGCCTTCGAGCAGCCGCGCCCAATCGTAATCCCCGCCCGCCGCGAAGCTGCTGTATTCGCGGTCGTAAGTGATCGAGGCAGGCCGGACGCCTGAGGCCGGCGAAACGAAATAGAGGCCCATCCGCCCCGGTGCGCGGTAGACAGCTGAAACGTCGACGCCGTAGGCACGCAAGTGCCGGACCGCCGCGTCGCCCAGCGGGTTCGCGGGTACGCTGCTGACCATCGCCGTTTCATCGCCGAGACAGGCGAGCGCAACGGCGACATTGGCCTCCGCCCCGCCAACGCATACGTTCAGGTGCCCACTCTGAAGCAGTAGCTCGCGGCCGGGCGCGGTCAGGCGAAGCAGCAGCTCGCCAAAGCAAACGACTTTCACGCCGCCTCCGCCTGATTGTTGTCGAGCTTGTATGCGCGGCGGACCAGATCATAGGCGAGCTCGTGCGCCAGCTCGCCCGCTTCCCAGTCGGCAATCCGGCCTTCCGCGACCAATCGTGCCAGGAACGAGCAGTCGACTCGCCGGGCGACGTCGTGCCGTGCCGGAATCGAAAGGAACGCGCGGGTGTCATCATTGAAGCCGACGGTGTTGTAGAACCCAGCAGTCTCCGTCGTCATTTCGCGGAAGCGGCGCATGCCTTCCGGGCTGTCGTGAAACCACCAGGCTGGCCCCAGCTTCAAACAGGGATAATGACCGGCCAGCGGCGCCAGCTCGCGCGCGTAGGTCGATTCATCGAGTGTGAAGAGGATGATCGAGAGCCGCGGCTCATTCCCGAACCGGTCGAGCAGGGGCTTGAGCGCGCGGAGGTAATCGGTGCGCTGTGGAATGTCGGCGCCTTTGTCGCGGCCAAAGCTCTCGTGCAGCCAGCGGTTGTGATTGCGGAAAGAGCCGGGGTGGATTTGCATCACCATTCCGTCTTCGATGCTCATCGCGGCGAATTCCGTCAGCATCTGCGCGCGGAACAGTTCGGCGTCCTCGGCTGACCAGCGACCGCCGACGATCCGATCGAACAGGGCGCGCTTTTCATTGTCGGTGAGATCGGCCGTCGCGGGCGTGGGATGGCCATGATCCGTTGCCGTTGCTCCGGCAGCGCGGAAGTCGGCGCGGCGCCTGCGATGCGCGGCGAGGTAGCCGTCCCAGTTCGTTACATTCTCCCCCGAAAGCTCGCCGAATTTGGCCAGCGCCGTCGCGAAATTCTCGTGTTCGGGATCCACCACCGAATCCGGGCGATAGGTGGTGATCACCTTGCCCGACCACCCGGAGGCCCGGATCGCGGCATGTTCCTTCAGTGGATCGTCAGCGCCCTCAGTCGTCGCGAGAAGCTCAATGTTGAACCGCTCGAACAATGCTCGCGGGCGGAACTCCGGTGTCGCCAGCGCGGCATTGATCCGGTCGTAATAGAGATCGGCGGTCGAGGCATCGAGAAGCGCATCGAGCCCGAACACTTCGGCAAAGACGTGATCGAGCCACATTCGCGACGGTGTGCCGCGGAACAGATAATAATGGGATGCGAGCAGCCTCCACGCCTCGCGCGGATCGGCTGCGCTTGGTCCGGCGCGGCTCGCCACCCCAAGCTGCTCCAGTCCGATGCCTTGGCTGTGGAGCATCCGGTAGAGATAGTGATCCGGCGCCAGCAGAAGCTCGGTCGCGTTCGTCCACGCTGCATCGGTGGCGAACCACGCCGGGTCGGTGTGACCGTGAGGGCTCACGATCGGCAGGTCTGCAACGCCGGCATAAAGCTCCCGCGCGATCGCACGCGTCCGAGGCTCAGCCGGAAACAGCCGGTCAGGATCGAGCTTCAGCGGTTTGGGCATAGATCCTTCCGTTGGGCAGCATGGCGCCTATACTTGCAGTCGGCATCGGCGCAAAATATGCGGGCCCAAACTCAATGAATATACTCACACAAAACCGAGAACCGCGAATGCCGCCCGCGATTCAAGTGAATTCCGGGGACGATGTCGCGGTTGCGCTGCGCCCGCTCGAAGCCGGTGAGGAGGTCGAGGTTGGCGGAAGCAGAGTCTCACTGCGCGACGCTGTCCCGTATGGTCACAAATTCGCGCTTCACGACATTGCGGCGAGTAATTCGGTCCACAAGCTGGGCTGGCCGATCGGAAAAGCGACACGACCGATCAGCGCAGGCGAGCATGTCCACACGCACAATGTGAAGACTTTGCTTGAGGGTGTCGAAGACTATCAGTTCGAATCTCAGCCCGCGGCCGAACTGCCCCGATCGGACGCGCAATTTCTCGGCTACCGGCGTGCAGACGGGCGCGTCGGCACGCGCAATGAAATCTGGATCCTGCCAACGGTGGGCTGCGTCGCCCGAACCGCGGAGCGGATCGCGAATCAGGCGAATTCGCGCCGCCCCGAGGGCATTGATGGGGTCTATGCCTTCGCTCACCCGCACGGCTGCTCCCAACTCGGCGACGATCTCGGTGGGACGCGCGCGATCTTGGCTGCTCTTGCCTCTCACCCGAATGCAGGTGGAGTCCTGCTCGTCGGCCTCGGCTGCGAGTCCAACCAGCTCGATGCGCTAATGAAGCTCGTACCTGAAGGATTGCGGGGCCGAATTCGAACGCTCCGCGCACAGTCAGAGGAGGACGAGACCCAAGCGGGACTGGCTCTGATTGACGAGCTGATGGAGCAGGAATCCGAGGCCGAGCGGCAGCCGATGCCGCTGTCGGACCTCGTCCTCGGCTTGAAGTGCGGCGGCTCGGACGGGTTTTCGGGCCTGACCGCAAACCCGCTGGTTGGCCGAATGTGCGATGTCGTGGTCGGCTCCGGTGGATCAGCAATCTTGACGGAAATCCCGGAAATCTTCGGTGCCGAACGGCTGCTGATGGCGCGCGCGAAGGACCGCGACGCCTTCGAGAAAATCGTCGCGGTCACGAACGGTTTCAAACGCTACTTTCTTCAACACGGCCAGCCCGTCTCCGAAAATCCCTCGCCGGGCAACATCGCGGGGGGAATCACCACGCTCGAGGAAAAGTCGCTTGGCGCGGTGCAGAAGGCCGGCCGGGCGCCAGTCAGCGACGTGCTTCGCTATGGCGAGCGGGTCCGGAGCAAGGGGCTGAGCCTCCTGGAGGCGCCGGGAAACGATGCGGTCTCCTCCACTGCCTTGGCGGCAGCGGGCGCGACGGTCATTCTCTTCACAACCGGCCGGGGCACCCCGCTCGGTTTCCCGGTCCCGACGGTCAAAATTGCGTCGAACAGCGATCTGGCTGCCCGCAAAAAGAACTGGATCGATTTCGACGGAGGAGGAGTGTTGAGCCAGGGATTCGAGGGCGCGGCTGGTGAGCTGCTCGAGACGATCGCCCAGATCGCTTCGGGTCAATCGACCGCTTCCGAGCGCAACGGCGAGCGGGAAATTGCGATCTGGAAGCGCGGCGTCACCCTGTGAATCCGCCCGCTTATCGTGACCGGCTCACCACCGGAATAGTCCATTTCGGGCCCGGCGCGTTCCACAGGGCGCACCAGGCAGACTACATCGATCGGCTCTGCGAGCATGATCCGCGGTGGGGGATCGCGGCGGTTTCGATGCGGAGCGCGGGTACGATCGACGGCCTGAGACAGCAGGATGGGCTCTACACGCTCGCAATTCTGGACGAAGAAGCGAGCTTTCGGACAATAGGCGTGCACAACCGCTTCTTCGGACCGGCGGATTTGGACAGCCTCAAGCGACAGTTCCTCGACCCAGCTGTTCGTGTCGTCACAAGCACCGTAACCGAGAAAGGCTATTGCCTGCGAGCGGACGGAACGCTCAATTTGGACCATCCCGATATCCGACGTGATCTCGACAATCCGGGTTCGCCGAAGAGCCTCGTCGGATGGTTGGCTCTCGCTCTTTCGCTCCGGCGCAACGCGGAGCTGCCGCCGCTAACCGTGATCTGCTGCGACAACATGGTTTCAAACGGCCTCAAGCTTGGCGGAGCGGTCGCGGAGTTCGCGCAGCGGATCGATCCGGAGCTTTCCCGCTGGATACAAGGCGAAGCTGTCTTTCCTAACACGATGGTGGATTCGATCACGCCGGCGACCGACGATTCGCTTCGCCAGCTGGTTCGTGAGCGCACCGGCTTCGACGATCAAATCCCTGTACGGCGGGAAGCGTACGCCGAATGGGTGATCGAGGACGTGCTTCCCCGTTACGCGCCCGATCTCGCTTCGGCAGGGGTGACGCTCACGAAGGATGTCGCGGGGTGGGAGAAGGCAAAGCTCCGAATCCTCAACGGTTCGCACTCGACGCTTGCCTATCTGGGCCTGCTGATTGGGCACGAGACCGTTTTCGACGCGATGAAGGATGAGGCGCTCGCCGACTTCGTCGAGCGGCTGGTCACTCGAGACATAATTCCAAGCCTTGGCCGATCACCGCTGGACCTTCCGAAATACGCACAGGAAACGCTGCAGCGGTTCCGCAACCCGGCGATCCACCACAGGCTGTCGCAGATTGCATGGGATGGCTCGCAAAAGCTGCCGTACCGGCTGCTGGATACCACTGTGGATGCGCTCCGCGCAGGCCGGACTGTCGAGCGGCTTGCCGTCCCGATCGCCGGATGGGTGCTGTTCCTTGAGCGGCAGTTCGCCTCGGGCGCGGAGGTGGTCGATCCGCTCGCCGACAAGCTCCGCGCAGCGGCGATGAGCGCAGATCCGGCGCGCTCGGTCCTCGAGCTGCGAGAAGTCTTTCCGGAGGAATTGGGTCCGGATACGAATTTTGGGGGCTCGGCCGCCGACGCTCGGGCGTCAATATTGCGGATGGGCCTGCGCGAGTATTTGCGTGTAGAGCTGGCGGCGGCCTGAGGCAGCGCAACCGCAGTCGGGAGGGACGAGTGGTGGAGGATGACGGTCCAACTGCAATAGACGGCGCTGTGCGAACGGTTGGCAGAGTGCGTTGGATCGTCGTTCTGCTGCTCTTCGCGGCGACTGTCATCAACTACGTCGACCGGCAGATGATTGGGCTGCTGAAGCCGACCCTTCAGAAGGAGTTCGGCTGGCACGAGACGACCTACGCGGACATCGTCTTCTACTTCCAGATGGCCTATGCGGTGGGCTACATCGTCTTCGGCAACATCGTCGACCGGCTTGGGGCACGGCTCGGTTTCGCTGTAGCCCTGATCATCTGGACTGTTGCGCACATGCTTCACGCGGCGGCGCGCTCCGTTGCGAGCTTCGCCGCGGTCCGCTTCATGCTCGGGATCGGCGAAAGCGGCGGGTTTCCGTCGAGCCTCAAGGCGATCACCGAGTGGTTCCCGAAGAAGGAGCGGGCATTCGCGACCGGGCTGTTCAACGCCGGAAGCAATGTCGGCGCGATTGCCACCCCGTTCATCGTTGCATTTCTCGCGCCCAGGTTCGGCTGGCGCGGCGCGTTCATCATCACCGGCCTGTTCGGAATCCTGTGGCTGATCGCGTGGCTTGCACTTTATCGGCGGCCGCAGGATTCGAAGCGGCTATCGCCCGCTGAACGCGCGCACATCGAGCAGGATGCGCCGGACTTCGCTCAGCGGGTTTCCTGGCTTCGGGTCATCAGCTGCCGCGAGACTTGGGCGTTCGCAGTCGGTAAGTTCCTCACCGACCCGGTGTGGTGGATGTTCCTCTTCTGGCTGCCCGACTTCCTGCACAAGCGCCACGGGCTCGACCTTTCGACCTTCGGACCCCCGATCGCGGTCATCTATGTCGTTTCCGATCTCGGCTCGATCGGGGGCGGCTGGCTGTCATCGCACCTCATTCACCGCGGCTGGAGCGTCAATGCAGCGCGCAAGACGACGATGCTGCTCTGCGCGCTTTGTGTGGTTCCCGTGTTTTTCGCTCAATATGTGAGCGGGCTGTGGGCGGCTGTCGCAATCATCAGCCTCGCCGCGGCGGCTCACCAGGGCTGGTCCGCCAATCTGTTCACGCTGGTCTCCGACATGTTCCCGCGCAAAGCGGTTGGGTCCGTTTACGGGGTTGGCGGCACCGCCGGGGCGATCGGCGGAATGCTCTTCTCAATCTTTATAGGCGAGGTGCTGGAGAAGTCCGGCGCCTACACTTTGATCTTCCTCGTTTCCGGCTCTCTCTACCTGATCGCGCTGCTTATCATTCAGCTGCTCAGCCCGCGCCTTGATCAGGCGGTTGTTGCAGAAGCTTGACGCGACCGACGCCAGGCTGAAAGGCGGCGAACATGTCTGAGATCATCTCCGCACGCGTGATCGTCACCTGCCCAGGCCGCAACTTCGTCACACTCAAGATCGAAACGAAGGATGGCGTTACCGGTCTAGGGGACGCGACTTTGAATGGCCGCGAGTTGGCGGTTGCTTCCTATCTTTCCGACCATGTCATCCCGTGCCTGATCGGGCGGGACGCGCAGCGGATCGAGGATACCTGGCAATATTTGTACCGGGGCGCCTATTGGCGACGCGGACCAGTGACGATGAGCGCAATCGCCGCGGTGGACATGGCGCTGTGGGACATCAAGGCGAAAGTCGCGGGACTGCCGCTCTACCAATTGTTGGGAGGCGCCTCGCGTGAAGGCGTCATGGTGTATGGCCACGCGAACGGGCAGAGCATTGACGATACAATCGAAGCCGCGCGCCATTACATCGGCCTCGGCTACAAGGCCGTTCGGCTGCAGTGCGGGGTACCGGGCCTGCCGTCGACCTACGGCGTTTCGAAGGACAAGATGTTCTACGAGCCGGCCGACGCCGATCTCCCGACCGAGAACGTCTGGTCCACATCACGATACATGCGGGTCGTCCCGGAACTCTTTGCGGCTGCCCGCGAGAAGCTCGGTTGGGATGTTCATCTGCTTCACGACGCGCATCACCGCCTGACCCCGATCGAGGCGGGCCGGCTGGGTAAGGACCTGGAGCCCTACCGACCCTTCTGGATGGAAGACCCGACGCCTGCGGAGAATCAGGACAAGCTGCGGCTGATCCGGCAACACACCACCACGCCCATCGCCATCGGCGAAGTCTTCAATTCCGTGTGGGACGCGAAGCAGCTCATCCAGGAACAGTTGATCGACTATATCCGCGCGACCGTGGTCCACGCGGGCGGGATCACGCATCTGCGCCGGATTGCCAGCTTCGCCGACATGTTCGGAGTCCGCACCGGCTGTCACGGTGCGACCGATCTATCCCCGGTGGCCATGGCCGCCGCGCTTCATTTCGACCTGTCGGTCCCGAATTTCGGAATCCAGGAATATATGCGGCACACGGATGAGACCGATGCGGTCTTCCCGCACGCTTACAGTTTTAAAGACGGCGCTCTGCATCCCGGCGATCAACCGGGGCTGGGAGTCGAACTCGATGAGGAACTCGCGGGCAAATACTCTTACCAGCGCGCCTACCTTCCTGTGAACCGTCTCGAAGACGGGACGATGCACGACTGGTGAGCTTCAGGTCGCCAGCCTTCTCTCTGTCGAGACGATGGCCTGGTCGGGCTCGGGAAGTGCACCGCGACGGCTCTGGTCAGTAAACCAGTCAGCAATGATTGCAGCAATCCGCCGCGCAGCCCTGCCATCGCCATAGGGACAAGGTCCCAAGGCTATGGAGTCGCGGGCCAGCATTCTCCTCGCAGCCTCGGCAATGCTTTCAACATTGAGGCCGACGAGCGTCAGGTGGCCGGTGGCGATCGCCTCGGGCCGCTCGGTTCGTTCGCGAAGCACCAGAAGCGGAATTCCCAATGCCGCCGCCTCTTCCTGGATTCCGCCGGAATCGCTCAACACCAGGTCCGATTCCAGCATCCTCTGCAATAAATCGGAGTGAGTGCAGGGCGAGTGAAGGCACACGTCAGGTTCGCGGCCGAGCAACAGGCGCATCTGCGCGGCGACGGCTGGATTGGGGTGGAGGATTAGGTCGATCGTTGCGACCCTCTCCCGGGCCAAACGTCTCAACGCGCCAGCGATCGAGGCGAGACCGGCGCCCCAGCTTTCCCGCCTGTGACACGTGACGAGCATGCGGGGCTGTACGCGGCCGCTGAAATCTCGCGAAACTGGAAAAGGCTTGCCCAGAGCGGCATCGATGCCGGTGTTGCCGGTCAGGAAAATCCGCCCGCGCACCTGCTCCCGGCGTAGATTGGCGACACTGAGTTCCGTCGGCGCGAAAAGCAGTTCGGCCCGAGCGTCGGTCGCAATCCGAAATTCTTCTTCCGGCCAGGGGCGATGCCGGTCATGGCTGCGCAAACCCGCTTCAATATGGCCCGCAGGCACGCCGGCCAGTTCCGCGGCCAAAGCGCCTCCAAGCGCGCTCGAGGTATCGCCCTGGACGAGGACCAGCCCTGCTGAAGCCACGACCGGCAACAGTGCCTTGGTGACTGCTCCGACATGTGCGTGTGGATCTCGCTGGCCGCGGCAATCGAGCCGGCGCAGCGAAAACCGATCGAGCCCGAAGTCGCCGGGATCAAGGGGATGCTGGCCGGTGAAGGCCAGCAAGGGCGCAACGCCGATCGCTCGCAGGGCCTCTGCGACGGGCGCGAGCTTGATCGCCTCGGGACGAGTCCCGATGACCACGATTACGGGATGGGACAGCCTTCCCCCTAGCTCGGCGGCTTGAGATTGGCGTCAGACGTGCGGAAGCGCAAGCCTCAGCGAAAATTGTCGGCGTAGGCCTGGATCTTGAGCTTCACGGGTGCAGCCGGAACGAGGTGGTACGCAATGCCATAGCGCTCGGCATAGGCCATCGCCTCATCACGCGTGCGGAAGGTCAGCCGAACCTGCGTGTTCGTATCCCCCGAACCGTTCCAGCCGGTCAGCGGGTCCGGGCGCTGCGCCTCGTGGCGCTCGAATTCGAGCAGCCACAGCCCGGCATTGGCTCGGCCCGATTGGGTGGTTCGACGATCGAGTTCGAGGATTCGCGCGACGGTCATGTGGTGCGAGTGGCGCAGGAATCCTCGCAAATCAAGCCGGGCCGCCAAACCTGATCAGTAAGCGCGGGCGACAGCAAACTCGGCGGCCTCGGCGAGCGCCGTCCTCGCCTTGCCCGCTGGAAACGGGGCAAGCGCGTCGATCGCCCGCCGACCGTAGTGACGCGCGCGCTCAATCGTGTCGGAGAGCGCGTCGGTGGATCGCATCAGGGCGATGGCATGGGACAGGTCGTCATCGCTCGTGCGGTCGCCTGAGATGGCGGCTTGCCAGAACGTACGATCAGCCTCGCTGCCTCGAGCATAGGCCAGGATCAGCGGAAGGGTCATCTTGCCATCGCGAAAGTCGTCGCCAACGCCCTTGCCCATGGTCTCGGCATCCGACGCATAGTCGATCACGTCGTCTGCAAGCTGAAAAGCGATTCCGAGGTTGCGGCCATAGCTTTCCAGCGCGAGTTCCATCGCTTCGGTCGCTTCCGCCACCACTGGAGCGATTCTGCAGGCCGCAGCGAACAATGCTGCTGTCTTGGCGGCGATAATCGCGAGATATTGCTCCTCGCCGGTCTCGATCCGCCGCTGTGCCGTCAGCTGGTCGACTTCCCCCTCCGCGATCACGTTCGATGCGCTGCTGAGGATCTTGAGAACTTTGAGGCTCCCATCCTCGACCATCAGTTCGAAAGCACGGCTAAACAGGAAATCTCCCACCAGGACGCTGGCGGGATTACCCCAGATCAGGTTCGCCGTCCGCTTGCCGCGGCGGAGACCGGAGCCGTCGACGACATCGTCGTGAAGGAGCGTCGCGGTGTGGATGAACTCGACCGCTGCGGCGAGCTTGTGATGGCGGGTGCCAGGGTAATCGAGCAGCCGTGCGCAGGCGAGGGTGAGCATCGGCCGCATCCGCTTGCCTCCCCCCGCGATCAAATGCCCGGCAAGCTCGGGAATGAGCGCGACCTTGCTCTGCATGCGTTCAAGGATGACGGCGTTCACGCCGTTCATGTCCTCGGCGACCAAATCCATTAATGGTTCGAGCGAGGGTTCGTTCGAACCGTGCAGCGAATGGACAGTCGCGGTCATGCGCGCAGTAGTAGCGACGGGATGCCGGATTTCCTAGCCCGCCGGAAGGGTGAGGCGGGCGAGGAGTCCGCCTAAATCTTCGCTTTCTTCAAGCGAGACTTTGCCGCCGTAGATTTCCGCCACGTCGCGAACAATGGCCAGGCCGAGGCCGGTTCCGGGCTTGCCTGTATCCAGCCGCGCACCCCGGGCGAAGATCGCCTCGCGCTCCGGCTCAGGGATCCCGGAGCCGTCGTCTTCAACCAGGATGTCGACGGTTTTCGCTTGCTTCTCGACGGTTACGAACACCCGGCCGTTGCCGTATTTCGCGGCATTCTCGACGAGATTGCCGACCATTTCATCGAGGTCCTGCCGCTCGACGTGAACCTCCGCAGCCTTGTCGCCTGCGATGTCCACTGTGACCTTCTCGTAGAGGCGGTCGACAGCCCGCTGCACCGCTTCGACGCTGTCCCAGACGCAAGCCCTCGCCTGGGCCGAAGCGCGGCGCCCGATCGCACGGGCTCTCGCGAGGTGGTGGTCGACCTGGCGACGCATCAGCGACGCCTCGCGGCAGACGATATCATCGAGGTCCGGACTGTTCGCGGTCGCCGCATTGGTGATGACCGTAAGCGGCGTCTTTAGCGCGTGGGCGAGATTGCCCGCGTGACGGCGAGCTTCCTCTGCTTGTGCTTCGCTGTGCGCGAGGAGCTGGTTGATCTCCTCCGTCAACGGACGAACCTCCGACGGGAATTGGTTTGAAATGCGAGTAGCGGTGCCGGACCGGATTGCCGCCACTTCCCGCCGGACGCGCCGAAGCGGCCAGAGCCCATAGACCGTCTGCAGCGCCGCCAGCACCAGCAAACCCGCACCGAGCGCTGCAAAGCTCCAGAACACGGTCTGCTGCTCCTCGCCAATCTCGGCGTCGAGCGCCTTGCGCGACTCCGCGACCTGAAAGCGCCAGCGGACATTTGAGCCCGGCAGGGTGACATCGCGCTCCGCGATCCTGAGGGGCTCGCCGGGAAACTGATCACTGTCGTAAACGTGCGGCTTCATGAAGTAGTGATCCAGCAAGACCCGCAGCCGCCGATCCCACAGGGAGGGCGATGCATAAGGTTCGTGTCCCGCTCCAGACACCTGGAAATAAAGCCCGGAATAAGGCTGCATGAACCGCTGATCTTCGGGAGGACGGCTGGAGTGAACCTCGCCTCCGGGCCCGATCTCGGCCGGAGCGACAAGGCCTTTGTCGAGGATATAGATCAACTGGCTATCGAATTGATCCGTGACCGACCTTGAAAGCACTCGATTAAGCGCGAATCCGCCGATCAGAAGAAGGAAGAAGATCCAGATCGCCGCCACGCCGATCATGCGCCGCGTGAGCGACCCAATCTGCGCGCGTTTCACTCGCTTGGGCGATCGTTGGTCGGTCATTCCTATTCCGTTCGTGTCGAGCCCCTCGGCTCCGCCTGCGGCGCCGCTCGGGATAAACTTCGTCGAGACACGTCCCTCGACTAGGCTCGGGACGAACGGGAAGATGTTTTGCGGCCCCTCCAGCTCAACTCCGCCGGTCCTCCGGATCCTCAAGGCTGTAGCCGAGTCCACGGATGGTCGTAATCACGTCCTGGCCGAGCTTCTTTCGGATGCGGGTGACGAACACTTCGATGGTGTTGGAATCCCGATCGAAATCCTGATCATAGATATGCTCGATCAGTTCGGTGCGGCTGACCACCTTGCCCTTGTGGTGCATGAGGTAGGACAGGAGCTTGTACTCCTGCGCGGTGAGCTTCACCGGCTCGCCGTCTTTGGTGACCTTGCCGGAACGTGTGTCTAGACGGATGTCGCCCGCGATCAGCTCCGAGCTGGCGTGGCCAGACGAGCGGCGGATCAGCGCGCGCAATCGAGCGATCAGCTCCTCGGTTTGGAACGGTTTGGCGAGGTAATCGTCGGCGCCCGCGTCCAGCCCCGCCACCTTGTCCGACCAGCTGTCGCGGGCGGTGAGGATCAGCACCGGCATCTTCCGGCCCTCACGGCGCCAGCGGTCGAGGACGGTGAGACCGTCCACTTCCGGAAGCCCGAGGTCGAGAATGATCGCGTCATAGTCCTCGGTCGAGCCGAGATAGTGGCCGTCCTCGCCGTCCGTGGCGAGGTCGATCGCATAGCCCGCGCCTTCGAGCGTCGAGCGCAGCTGGCGTCCGAGATTGGGTTCGTCTTCGACGATCAGAACGCGCATTTCAGTCCCTTCTGCTGCCGTCCGCTCCACTCAACACCCGCAGAGCTGAACGGTTGCTTGGCCGGAATGACTGCTCCCGGCAAGATGAACGGCAACTGGGCAGCTGGCTGCGAAACGTCAATGTGCGACGATCCAGCGGACTGGGCAGTCAGGCCGCGAAAGTTCACAAAGTTCGTAAGCCTACGCGTGGGCGCCCGCGAAGCGGAAGTTGGCAAAGTTGGTAGCGACAACGCGCGTGCGGTGCACATGCGTGTTCGCGCGCACGTGGGGCGGAGTTCGACACGTCTGCGTGCTCTCATTGAGTGGTTCCAGCAGAAAAGGAGGCAGGGCAGGTATCTCAAACCAACGGCTGTAGGACAGCAGTTCCTAGACCGGACCGGCCGGAGAACTGGCGACATCCGGCTTCGGCCCATCGAGGATCACGCTTCGCGGGACCTTTGACGCGTCGGTGATGCCCGTTAGCGCCATCGCGATGCTGAGCTCGTCCTTCAGAATCTCGAGGACTTTCGTCACGCCGGGCTGCTGATAGGCGCCCAGCCCATAAAGATACGCGCGGCCGATGAAGCAGGCGCGCGCTCCAAGACCGAGGAACTTCAGAACATCGAGCCCGGTGCGAACGCCGCTGTCGACATACACTTCCGTCTTGTCGCCGACCGCTTCGACGATCTTCGACAGGATCGAGGCGGTTGAGGGCGCGCTGTCCAGCTGACGGCCGCCGTGGTTGGAGACGAGGATCGCGTCGGCGCCGGCGTCCACGGCCATCTTCGCGTCCTCCGGATCGAGAATGCCTTTGATGATCAGCTTGCCCGGCCAGAGCGAGCGCACCCATTCCAGAGTCTTCACATCGAACGAGGAATCGAGCTGGCTCTTCACCAGTTCGGCCATTTCCTTGACGTTCCCAGACTTCACCTTTTCCGCGTAATTGCCGAAGCTCCAGCGCTTGGAGTGGAGCATCGCGAGCGCCCAGGGCGGGTGACGGGCGATGCTCCAGATATTGGCTGGAGTGAGCTTGGGCGGCACGCCGAGCCCGTTGTGCTTGTCGCAATAGCGCGTCCCCTCGACGTGCAGGTCCATCGTCAGGATCATCACCGGGCATTTGGCCGCCTTGGCGCGCTCGATCAGGTCCTTCGAAAAGCCCCGGTCCTTCTCGAGGTAAAGCTGGAACCAGAACGGCTTGTCGACCGAACTCGCGACATCCTCGATCGACAGGAGAGCGTTGGTCGAAAGCGAGAAGGGGATTCCGAAATCGTGGGCGGCGCGGCAGGAGAGGATTTCGCCGTTCGACCAGACTGCGCCGCACATTCCGGTGGGTCCGATCGCAACCGGCATCGCAACCTTCTCGCCAAGCATCATCGTTTCGAGCTTGCGGTCGGAAACGTCGAACATCACTCGTTCGCGAAAGCGGATCGAGTCGAGGTCGCGGCGATTGGCCCTGAGCGTGATTTCGGAAAAGGAGCCGGCTTCGACATATTCCATGAACGGCCTGGGGACGTGGCTGTGCGCGACCCGCCGGAGGTCTTCGACGCTTGCGATCCAGTCGGGAACCTGAGGGCCAGAACCCATCATCCGCGTGACCTCGATGGAGACGAAAAGGCGATCTGGAAGTAAGCGAGCGAAGCGCAATAGCTGGCGCGTATTGAGCGAGCGAGCGAGCGAGCCAGGGCGCTTTTGCGTCCCACCCGAAGGGCATGGCCCTGCCGGCACGTTGCTTTGTCGAAGCGCTCGACCGGGAGCCTATGGGCCCGCTCTTCGCACTTCTCCTTGCACTGCACTCGGCAGGAGCCATGTCGCGGCTCACGTGGGTGATGGGCTCTGGCCCTAATCACAATTCGCCCCGCGCGGCCATGTCAGCGATACGATCGCCCATCCGGCACGCCAGCGCCTGGATGGTCAGCGACGGATTGACCCCGCCGCTGGTCGGGAACAGCGATCCGTCGCAGACCCAGAGGTTGGGGATCGACCAGCTTCGCCCATCCTTGTTGACGACGCTGTCGTTGGGATCGTCGCCCATCCGGCAGCCGCCCATCAGGTGTGATGTGTCGTCGTCGACCCACAGCTCCTTGCCCCCTGCGGCTTCGAGCACGGACTTCATCGATCCGATCGAATGCTTCATCAGGCGCTTGTCGTTGTCCGAATAGCTGAAGGTCATGCGGGGGATCGGAAGCCCGTACTGGTCCTTCTCGTCCTCGACGGTGATCCGGTTGTCGCGCTGTGGCTCGGTTTCGCCGACAATCCTGAGACCCGCGACATGGTTGTAGCGGGTCAACTCCTGACGGAGATCCATGCCCCACATTCCGCGGTTGATGGCGACGCACTGCGCCCAGCCGACCGCGAGCGGCCCTTGGCTCATGAAGGCATAGCCGCCGTGGAAATCCTTTGTGTCACTGTCATCGTAATTCCAGTGCTCGGTGACGGCCATGCACGGCGGCGCCTTGTACTGGCGGATCTGCTCGTCGAACGTGGCCCACACGCCCGGGCCGGAATGAATCATGATGTGCGTTCCGACGAGACCGTTCTCGTTGGCGAGGCCGTCGGGAAACTGGTCGCAGGCGGAGTTCAGGAGCAGCCGGGGACTCTCGATCGCGTAGCCGGCGACGACGACATTCTTCGCCTTCTGGAAATGCCACTGGCCGTTGCGGTGATAGTGCAGGCCTGTCGCGCGGCCGTCCCTTCCCACCTCGATCTTGCCGACCATTGCGAGGTCACGGATTTCGGCGCCGGCGCTGATCGCACGCGGGACGAAGGTGACGAGAACGCTCTGTTTGGCGTTCGTGGAGCAGCCGTAGGCGCAGAAGCCGCGATAGACGCACGGATGCGCCATTCCGCGCGGCGACGATAAAGTCGCCAGAGGGATTGGCGACCATTTGACGCCGATCCGTTCGCACCCGCGCGCCAGCACCAGCCCCGGAGCATTCACCGGATGAGCCCGGCGCGGGTAGCGCTTGCGGCGCCGGCCCCAGGGATAGTCAATCGGGCCCGAGATCTGCAGCGCCTCCTCGGCTTCCTCGTAATAGGGTTCGATCTCGTCGAAGCTGATCGGCCAGTCGCGGCCATAGCCGAGTGTCGACTTGCATTCGAACCATTCGGGCCGCCACCGAAGCGCGATCATCGTGTAGTGGACCGTGCCTCCGCCGACTCCGCGGCCGCAATTGTTCGAGCCAAGCTCGACGGGATCGGCGCCGCCAGTGACTCGCTTGTCGGTCCAGTAGAGGCCGCCCTGCCACCGTTCGTCGGACGCGAAATCCTCAAGCGGACGCCAGAACGGCCCGGCGTCGAAGGCGACGACGGAGAAGCCTGCTTCGGCGAGTTTGCAGGCGAGAGTCCCGCCGCCGGCGCCGGTGCCGACGATAGCGAAATCGACTTCCTCACTGTCGCTGTAGGCGCGCATCGGCACCCATTTGCCAGGCCGGAAAACGTCGGGGGCACGCCCACCGATCGCGCGGGGCGCCTCGACCTCAAGCAATGTCGACTTCCCTGGCTTCCCAGGGATCGCGCTCGTCCGGGCCGAGGCGGGCGTAGCCGCGCGGGCTTGCCGGGCCGCCGTAACCGATCTCGCTCCACGCGGCGGGGTGCGAATAATAGATGCCGACGGTCTGCTTTAGGAGGTGGTGGAGGAAGAAGCCGCCGGGGGGCAGATCGCCCCAGATCTGCTTGTCCACCCGGTTGTTCTGAACGTCGGTGAGAAGCGCGTCCTGATCGTCTGCGGGAAACTCTTCGAAAGGTTTCCCTTGCCGTTTGCGCGCTTCGGCAGCAATTGCGTCCAGCCCACGCTGCCACGCCTCGCGCATCGGCGGCATATCCGCATAGCGGTATCCCGGCGTCTCGTCTCTGGCGAGAAAGTCGTCGATCCAAGGGACGATCGGCACCGGATCCGAACGCTCCGGCTGGGGGACCAGCCGAGCGACGATTGCCTCAAGAAGCGACCATTGCTCTTCAGTGAGGAATCGCCGTGGCGGCACCTCATCGAGACGCTCGCGTACCGCCTCCCGCGTTTGGTCGTTCCACGACGGGGAGCCCCATTTGTCGAGGACGTCATAATCCGGGAACGGCGTCTTGAACTCACTCACTTCTGCGGCTCCTTGAGCAGCGGGAGGATGCCGAGCCCGGCTGCGGCAATGCCGAGAAACGCGGGTGGCGCGGGCAGTGGCGGTCCCTGGAGGATCATCTGGCTCCAGTTCTTCCAGCCGCCCATGTTGCGGTGGATTCCGTAGGCGTGGAACATCGGCCCGGCGATTCCCAGAAGGGCAGTCGCCTTGAGCAAGGGTTCGGCGACTGTGGTCGCGCGCGGCGACAGGGCGGCGACCCCGATGCTCACGGCGGCTAGAGGCGGAATGGTCACAGGCAAATACATTGCCGGATCCTGGAAGGCGCCGCGGAAATGCAACAGCCCCGCTTCGGCGATCGTGCCCATCAGTGAGAAGGCGATCAGGCCGGCCGTGTGCCTGGGAAGCCGAGTTTTCACGTAGCTTCGGCCGCTCAGCATTTCGCCCGCGATCACGCCGTAAAGTCCGGCGAGGGTCAGTGCCGCCGGCGCCCCCATCGGAGCGCCGTAGAAGAGGTTCAGCGCATCGAGCTCACCGGGGCGCTTGAGGATGTTGTAGCTGTGGAAGCCCAGCCCGACGAGGCCGGTCGCTCCGACGGTGAAGAGGGCGATCCTTGGCAACGTGTCACTGGCGCGTTCGGGCCGGAAGGCGACGTATGTCGCGGCTCCGAGCCCGAGTAAGGCCATCGTCGGACCGACGAACATCGCCCGATCCTTGAACTCGCCGCGATAGTGCTCGATCGCGCTGTCGAGGGCGACGCTGACGCAGAGGATCGCGGCGCCCGCACCGAGCGCCTGCGCGGCCTGATGATTGCGGTTGCCTCTCGGCTTCCATGCGCGCTGCAGCAGCCAGCCGACACCGGCGGCAGCCGTAAGCGTTGCCAAAGCAACGGGAATCAGCGGCCGGTGAGACGGTTCAGGCTGGCGTGGCGGCAAGGTTTAGCTCCGTGCTTTCGCCTTGCTCCGTCGCTTGGGGCTACTGCTGAGGCCGGCGAGCATGAAGCCGGCACCTGCTACCGCCGCAGCACCAAGGGCAGCGAGGCCAAGCTCCTTCTTGTGCTCGCTGATCCATAGCTCCGTGCTGGTGTCCACCGCCTCGCCGTCGAAGCTCCCGTGGGCGCCGGGATCCCCGGCAACGGGTTCGAACAGGTTGTCCTTTCGGTCGGGACTCACTCGCTCCGGCCGCTGCTGGGCTTCAATGCCCGTCGCCGCGAGATAATCGTCGAGGAGGCTTGAGGCGACCTTGTTGCCCCACACCGCCTCGATCGTCGGAAGACCGACGAGCATCTCCTTTCGGGTGTCGTGCGCCGCCGCGTAAATCGCGCGGGCGGCGACCTCCGGCTGATAGACTTTGCCGACCGGGCGCGGCTGGCCCGGAAGCTTGGCCCTGATCCAGTCGAACTGCGGCGTGTTCACGCCCGGCATCTGCACCATCGTGATCGTGACCCTGGTCTTCTTGGCGAGCAGCTCGCAGCGAACGGAATCAATGAAGCCCTGGATCGCGTGCTTGGAGCCGCAATAAGCGGACTGGAGCGGGATGCCGCGATAGGCGAGCGCGGAGCCGACGAGCACGACCTTCCCATGGTCGCGCGGGAGCATGCGCTTCAACGCCGCACGCGTGCCATTGACCTGGCCCAGATAGGTGACCTGAGTCACCCGCTCGTATTCTTCCGGAGTCACGTCCATGAACCAGGAGAAGATTCCGGCAAACGCGTTGTTGACCCACACATCGATGGGGCCGAGCTCGCTTTCGATCCGGTCGGTGGCGGCTTCGACGGCCTTCCAGTCGGCGACGTCGGTCGGGATCGCGAGCGCTTTTCCGCCAAGATCCTCAACCTCGCGACGGGTGGCCTCGAGACCATCCTGGCCGCGAGCCAGGATCGCCAAATTGCAGCCGTTGCGGGCGAACTCGCGGACGGTTGCTCGCCCGATTCCAGCAGTGCCTCCGGTGACGACCACGGTCTCCGTCTTGCTGCTTTCCATCGCGCGCTCCTTATTCTTCGGTCATCCCCCTCCACCACTGCTGTTGAACGCGCTTGTTCGCGGATGTCTCCGCGCATTTGACCCAGCGCATTTTTTCAAGCGGCCGCGTGGCACGGCCTTGAATCATCTAACTTAAGTTAGGGGTTCTTCATCAACTCAGGAACTTCCGCAGCGCCCGTCAATTATTACGCCGCTGAACCGCCGTCCGGCGCTTGGCAGGGGAGTGTGAATGCGACGCGTAGTTGGCGCAGCGATCGCTGTGGCGGTTGTCGTGATTATCGCGGGGCTGTTCTGGCTCAACCAGCCGCGTTCTCACCATTCCGCTGCTGTGACTCCAATTTCACCAAACGGCGCCAAAATCCTCCCCGCCGCAGGCGCCTCGCCGCCCGATGACGGAAACTGGACAATGCCGGGGAAGGATTATGCGTCCACCCGGTTCAGCGCGCTCAACCAGATCACGCCAGCCAATGTCGGCAAGCTTCAGGTCGCGCTAACCTTCTCGACAGGAACCACCGAAGGGTTCGAAGCGCCACCGCTGGTCGTCAACAACACGATGTACGTCGTCACGCCGTGGCCGAACAACGTCTTTGCTCTTGATCTCACGAAACCCGGCGCTCCCGCGAAATGGGTGTACAAGCCGAACCCGTCGGCGGCAGCCAAAGGCGAGGCCTGCTGCGGTCCGGTGAACCGCGGCGCTTTCTACGATAACGGCCGGCTGTTCGTGAACTTGCTGGACGGCAACACCGTCGCCGTCGACGCCAATAGCGGGAAGGAAATCTGGCGGACCAAGGTCGCGGACATCCAGAAGGGCGAGACCATCACGATGGCGCCCCTGGTCGCGGACGGCAAAGTGCTGGTCGGCAATTCCGGCGGCGAAATGGGCGTTCGCGGGCGGCTGACGGCTCTCGACGAGGGAACGGGCAAGGTCGCCTGGATCGCCTATACCAATGGCCCGGACAAGGATGTCCTGATCGGGCCGAACTTCCACGCCTTCTACCCCAAGGACCAGGGGCATGATCTCGGGGTGAGCAGCTGGCCCCCCGACTATTGGAAGATCGGCGGCGGCTCCGTGTGGGGCTGGATCAGCTTCGACCCGCAGACCAAGACGATCTTCTACGGCACGTCCAACCCCGGTCCGTGGAATGCGCCGCAGCGTCCCGGCGATAATAAATGGACCGCTTCGGTCTTCGCCCGCGACATCGATACCGGTCAGGCGAAATGGGCGTACCAGACCACACCACACGACCTGTTCGACCACGACGATATCAACGAGATCATTCTCGCCGATTTGCCCTACCATGGCGGGCGGGTGCCGGTGATGCTGAGGCCGGATCGCAACGGCTTCTTCTATGTGCAGGATCGCCGCACGGGGCAGGTTCTTTCCGCCAACCCCTACGGCTACGTGAATTCATACAAGGGGGTGGACCTAAAAACCGGGCTGATCATCCCGAACCACGCGCTCGATCCAAAGGAGGGCAGGGTGACTCGCGGCATTTGCCCGGCGTCGCCAGGAGCCAAGGACTGGAACCCATCGGCGTTCAGCCCCATCACCGGGCTGGTCTATATTCCGCACATCAACCTGTGCATGGACATGGCGATCCAAAACGCGAACTACATCGCCGGGACGCCGTTCGTCGGGGCGGACGAGAAAATGTATCCGGGCCCCGGGGGCAATCGCGGCGTCTTGACGGCCTGGGATCCGATCAACGGTCGCAAGGTGTGGGAGATCAAGGAAGATCTGCCGCTGTGGAGCCCGGCTCTGGCCACCGCAGGCGGACTCGTTTTCTATGGAACGATGGACGGCTGGTTCAAAGCCGTCGACGCACGCACTGGAAAGCTGCTGTGGCAATTCAAGACCGGCAGCGGGATCATCGGCCAGCCCATCAGTTATCGGGGTCCCGATGGGCGGCAGTATATTGCGGTGCCCTCGGGTGTCGGCGGCTGGGCTGGTGCGGTAGTGGCGGCGCAGCTGGACCCCAAGGACCCGACTGCAGCGCTCGGCTTCGCCAACGCGGTCAAGGATCTGCCGACGAAGACGTCGCCGGGAGGAATGGTTTATGTCTTCGCCCTTCCGCAATAGCGCCATCGCGCTCGTGGCGCTGCTTGCGCTGGTCGCGGGCTGCGATCGGGAGAGCCGCAACAGCCGCGGGCAGCCGCTCGGTGAGACGGTGCCGGCAGGGGCCAGTCCCGACACGATTTACCCCGGCAATTCGCAGCCTCCGCCGCTCACCGCGCAGGCTGCCGCTTATGAAAACAACGCTTACGCGATTTCCCAAGGACAGCAGCTGTTCACGCAAATGAATTGCGTCGGCTGTCACTCGCATGGGGGAGGCGGGATGGGGCCGCCGCTGATGGATGCGAAGTGGCGCTACGGCGGGCGTATCAATCAGATCGCGGCCAGTATCGCCGAGGGACGCCCGAATGGAATGCCGGCGTGGCGAGCCAAGCTCACCAGTGAGCAGATTTGGCAACTCGCCGCTTATGTCCGGTCACTTTCCGGCCAAGTGCCCAAAGATGCGGTCAGCGCGCGCGCCGACACGCTCAGCAACACGCCGCCGCAAACGGAGCAAACCCCTGAGCCGGTTCTGCCGGCGGGATCGGCCCAGCAGTGAAGCCGAGCCGGTTCACGGCTATCGTCGTGGCTGGAATCGCAATTTCCAGCTGCGGCGGCATCCAGACCGCGTTGGGCGGCCAAGCAGTCCAGAGTTCGGATTTCGTGACCTTGTTCACTGTGTTCATGGTCGTCTGCACCATCATGTATTTCGTGATCGTGGGCGCGACGATTTGGGCGGTGCTCCGTCGTCGCCGCGGGTCGGAAGCATGCACCGTCGAGACCGGAAAGCATAAGGTCAGCACATCCGCTAGCCGAACGGCTCTCGTCGCGTGGACCACATTGATTGCGGTCGGCCTGAGCGCGCTTGCCGTCGCCAGCTTCTTCACCGACCGCTCGCTCGCAGCGGCCGCGCGAAACCCGAAACTCGCGATTACGGTGACCGCCAATCAATGGTGGTGGGATGTCCAGTACACGCCTGACGAACCGTCGCACATTATCCGCACGGCGAATGAACTGCACCTGCCCGTCGGAGTGCCCGCGGAGATCACGCTAAAGTCCAACGACGTGATCCACAGCTTCTGGATTCCGAATCTCGCCGGGAAGCAGGACGTCATCCCGGGGAGGGTAACCGACGCCCAGATCCTGCCCCGCCACATCGGCCAATATCGCGGCCAATGCGCCGAGTTCTGCGGGGCCGAGCACACCAACATGGCGCTGGATGTGACAGTAGAGAGCATCGCCGATTTCAAGAAATGGGCTGCAGCCCAGCTCCAGCCCGCGGCAGCACCGACTACTCCGCTTGCCGCGGCCGGCTTCAATTACGTGACGACGCGCCAGTGCAGCGTCTGCCACAACATCACCGGAACGCCGGCGAATGGCCAACTGGGCCCTGACCTGACCCACCTCGCGAGCCGAAAGACGATTGCTGCCGGAACGCTGCCTCTGACCACCGGCAACCTTTACGGCTGGGTTGCCGATCCCCAGTCGCAGAAGCCCGGCAGCAACATGCCGACGATGCAGATCGCGCCGCAGGACCTGCACGCGATTGTTGCCTATCTGGAGACGCTGAAGTGACCCCGGCCGAAAAAGCGAAGGCCCCGCCCGCGAAAGTACCGCGGGATGGTCCCGATCTGACAGGCCCGGAGTTGGAAGCCAGGCTTCAAAGGACATGGGCGCGGCCGCGTGGACTCATCGGCTGGCTGTCATCGGTCGATCATAAGGAGATTGGCGTCCGCTACATCGTCACGGCGCTGATCTTCTTTGCGATGGCCGGATTGCTGGCGCTGCACATGCGGCTGCAGCTGGCGCGCCCCGAGAGCAACCTGATGACTCCGGAGCTCTACAACGAAACGTTCACCATGCACGGCTCGACGATGATGTTCCTGTTCGCCGTGCCGGTGATGCAGGGCATGCAAATCTACCTGACGCCGCTGATGGTGGGCACCCGTAACATCGCGTTCCCGCGGCTCACCGCCTTCTCCTACTGGATGTATCTGTCCGGCGGGTTGATGCTGTGGATTGCGCATGTGCTGAACGTCAGCCCGGACAACGGCTGGTTCTCCTACATGCCGCTGGCCGGACCGCAATATTCACCGGGCGAGCGCGCCAACATTTGGGCGCAGATGATCACGTTCACGGAAGTGGCTGGGCTCGCCGTTGCGGTCACGCTCACGACGACCATCCTCAAGCAGCGCGCGCCAGGAATGACCCTCGCGAGGATGCCGATTTTCGCCTGGTCGACTCTCGTCACATCGGTGATGGTGATCTTCGCGTTGCCCGCGATCGCGCTGGTATCGGGAATGCTTATCTCCGACCACTCCGTCGGCACGCAATTCTTCAATCCGGCGGAAAATGGGGATGCACTGCTGTGGCAGCACCTTTTCTGGTTCTTCGGGCATCCTGAGGTCTATATCATCTTCCTTCCAGCGACGGGCTTTGTCAGCGAGATTGTGACGACATTCTCTCGCCGTTCGATCTTCGGATATTCAGTGGTGGTGATGTCGCTCGTGGGCACCGGGATTCTCGCGTTCGGCCTTTGGGTTCACCACATGTTCGCGACGGGGTTGCCGTGCGTAGGATACAGCTTCTTCACCGCGGCAAGCATGTCAGTGGCGATTCCCACCGGACTTCAGCTCTTCTGCTGGATTGCGACGATGTGGGAAGGGAGGCCGCGGCTAACCGTGCCGATGCTTTACGTGATCGGCTTCGTCATAACCTTTGTAATCGGGGGACTGTCGGGAGTGATCATCGCTGCGGTTCCACTCGATCTTCAACTGACCGACACCTATTTCATCGTTGCCCATCTCCACTATGTTCTAATCGGCGGAGCGGTGTTTCCGCTCCTTGGCGCGATCACCTACTGGTTCCCGAAGGTGAGCGGACGGATGATGTCCGAGCGCATGGGCAAGATCAGCTTCTGGACGATCTTCCTTGGATTCCAGCTGGCCTTCTTCCCGATGCACATCAGCGGGTTGATGGGGATGCCCCGCAGGGTGTTCACCTACCCCGCTGGAATGGGACTGGAGCTCCCGAACATGCTGTCGACGATTGGGGCTTTCGTCGTTGGCGCTGCGGTGCTGCTTTTCGTCATCAACGTGCTCAACTCTCTGTTCCGGGGGGCCCCGGCGGGGCCGAACCCGTGGGACGCACCGAGCCTGGAATGGGCAGCATCATCCCCGCCGGGACCCTACAACTTTGCCCACATTCCTGTGGTGGAGAGCCGGACCCCGCTGTGGGACGGGGAGGATTCCCTGCGGGTGGTTCACGGACTGCGCGTCGACGAACCAGAGCTCCTTCTGACCACTGTAATTTCCGCCACTCCCGATCTACGGGAGCCCGGAGTGGCGCCGAGCTTGTGGCCATTCCTGAGCACGATTGCGGTGGCGGTAGCTTTCGTCTGCTCGATCTTTTCGCCGTGGGCACTGGCTTTTGGAGCAGTGCCGGTCGGGATTGCGCTCACCGCGTGGTTCTGGCCCAAGACTCCGTCCGGTGACGGCGATCCGGTGATCGTATGAGCCTCCGGCCTGTCTTTGCCGACAACGTGTCGGAGCTTCCGACCAGTGGGTTCAGCCACCGAAGCCTGACCTGGTGGGGCGTAATTGGCTTCATGGCCATCGAAGGAACCGGCTTCGCGCTGGTCTTCGCGACTTATTTCTTCCTTATGAGCCATGAGCAGCATTGGGCACCTCAGCCGCTTCAGCCGCCCAATCCGCTCGCAGGCACCTTGTTCACGATCGTCATCCTGGCAAGCGAAATCCCGAACACCATGATCAAGAAGGCGGCCGTTAAATACGATCTGGCGACCGTGCGCAGGCTGCTTCCATGGATGGTCGCGATCCCGCTGTTGCTGTTCGTCCTCCGCGGGTTCGAATTCAATTCGCTGAACGTCAACTGGTACGACAACGCCTACGGTTCGGTCCTGTGGGCGCTGCTGGTGCTTCACACGACCCACATCGGCACCGACTGGGTGGACACGGTCGTGCTTTGCCGATTGATGATGACGCCGCACGGGGAGGCGCCGAGGCGCTTTTCCGATATCGACGAGAATTCGCTCTACTGGCGGTTCGTCTGGCTGGCGTGGCTGCCGATCTACCTTCTCATCTATCTGGTGCCGAGGCTGTTCCGATGAAGGGACGGAGCGAGTTCGCCGATCTGTTCATGCCGTGGGCCGGACTGACCGCAGGTGTGATCGCAGCCGGAGTCAGCCACCAGTTTGGGGCAGAAGGCACGTTCGACAATTGCGCGGTGATCAGCCCGATCCCGCTTCTGCTGGTAAACCTGCTTGCCATCGCGGTCGTCGCGGCCGGGGCGCTCGCGTCCTGGCGAATCCTCCGCGAGGATGCGGAAACTCACGCTCGGAAGGTAATCGCCTTCATCTCGGTTGGCGCTTCGGGGCTGTTCCTGCTGGCGATCCTGTTGCCGATGATCGCGTCGCTGGTGATTCCGCGGTGCTTCGAGTGAACTGGAGCTTCGAACCGCTGGTCGTCATTCCGCTGGCGCTGGCGCTGCTTGTATTCGCGATCGGCTTTGTCCGCCTCCAGCACCGCTCTAGTCAGAGACGTCCGCGGGTCTGGCTGTTCGTCCTCGGATGGGCTGTGCTCGCTTTGGCCCTTGTCTCGCCGTTGCACGAGGCGGGTGAGCGAAGCTTCACGATGCACATGATCGAGCACGAGTTGATCATGCTCATCGCGACGTTCCTTTTCGCGGAATCGGCGGCGGGTGGAGTGCTTGCCTGGGGCCTGCCGCGAACTTTGCGGCTGGCGCTCCGAGGGAACTGGAAAGGACCGCTGCAGCGCTTGTGGCGGCGCCTGACGGATCCGCTCACGGCAACGGCATTGCAGGGCGTGGTGCTCTGGGTTTGGCACGCACCCGCGCTTTTCGACCGGGCGCTGGAGAGCGATGCATGGCACGCGGCGCAGCACCTGAGCTTCGTCGCGGCCTCGTTACTCTTCTGGTCGGCAATGCTCGACCGCAGGCGTGGCGGCTACCTGCTGTCCGCCGCCTGCCTGTTCCTGACGACGATGATCGAGGGAGCGCTCGGGGCGTTGATGGCACTGTCCCAGAGCCCTTGGTACGCCGATTATGCTTCGATGGGAGTTACGGGTATCGGCCTCGACGCGACGACGGACCAGCAGCTCGCGGGCTTGATCATGTGGGTTCCCGGCGGCCTGCTCCATGGAGGGGTCGCGCTCCTGCTTTTGTATCGGTGGCTGAAAAGCGCGGAGATGGGCCATGCCCTTCGTGCCAATTAAAACGGCGGCGGCCGCGTTCGTCGCGCTGCTGGTGATCGTCGTCGGCATAGCGCTCGTCTACGAAGAGTATGACGCGCAAACGCGCCTCTGGACCCATGCAGCAGCGACGACTGGAGGTGATCCGCACCGGGGCGAAGCGATGTTCATCCAGTACGGCTGTGGTAGCTGCCATCACATCGGTTACGTGCGCAAAGCGACGGGGCTGGTCGGTCCGCCGCTCGACAACATCGCGTTGCGCTCAATGGTCGCGGGCAAGCTGAGCAATTCACCGGACAATCTCGAGCAGTGGATCCGCAATCCGCAGGCGGTGACTCCGGGCACGGCTATGCCCGATCTCAATGTTGGGGAGCGCGACGCACGCGACATCACCGCGTTCCTCTGCACCCGCACCAGCGTGAAGTGATCAGAAGAGCGTGATGTAGTTGATGTCATTGAGCGTCGCGACGATCGTGATGATCGCGGTAACGATCATTGCGACGAGCGCCCAGGTCGCCCATCCCGGCCAAACGATCTTGTCCTGAGTCCTCATGCCGGGAAAACGCAGCAGACGGACACCGGTTCAGCCTCGGGCCTGACGATTCTTGCGATAGATTGCCGCAAGGATGAGCAGGAACGCCAGCAGCCTCAACAGATAGAGCGAGCCACGCTCCTCGGTGGGGATGTTGGCCAGGTCGAGCACAGTTTGGCCGACCCCCAGCAGCAGGAAGGCCAAGGCAAATGCAAGGAAAAGCTCCTCACGCGTGCGATGCCAGAAACGCAGGAAGAAGAGCGCACAAACGCCGAAACCGAAAGCGAGCGCGCCGGAGAGGAAATCGTAGAGAGTCATCTCATCAATCCTTCTCCATTTCCCAAATGAAACCCCAGACCAGGCAGATTACCGCCGCCAAAGCGAGAAGCAGGCGGATGGTTCTGAGGTCGAGGCTCGGAAAGACGACTAGGTCGAGGATAAGCGCAAGGTTGTTAGCGGCCAGAAAAACAAAGCAGATGCTACTCCACAAGAGCAGCTTGGTGCCGTTGCTTGAGTAACTCCGCCCGAGCAGCCACGCACAGGCGGCGCTCGTAAGAAAACATAGGATGTAAACGACGGCGGGAAAGATGTTGGCCATGCTCAATCCTTCCGCAGTCTGAAGGCGTCAGCGAACGCCGTTGCCCCGCTTGCCGTGCCGGAGACGATGGCTCTGCGTACCGCGTCCGGCCGCGCACAGTAGAGCTTTTCCACCGATTCGACATGGTGCGCGATATCGTCGCTGGCCGGGAGGTAGCGAACGCCGTTGCCCTCGATCGAGAGCAAACCCGCGGCAAGCAACTCATCCACCGCCCTGTTCACGACAAGCTCGCTGGCACGAAGAGTTGAAATCAACTCCGAGCGTGACCACGTCCTGGGCTCACGTTTCATGAGCAAGAGCAGTTCCAGCGACCACACGGATCGAAAGCTGGATCCGATGAATCGCAGAAGATCGTCGTCGGGGCTCGTCACGAGCCCGGAGCTGTCCGCGCTGCAAGCATGACCGTCCCCTAACGAGACGAGTCCTGCGGTTCAACCGCCTATCCCGGCAACTATTTTCCAGCTGTTAATTTTTGCAGCAGAATTCAAATCTTATGATAAGGTCGAGAGTCGCAGCCGGGGGGCTGCATTGGATCAACCCGGGCGGGGGAGAATAGCCACACGGAGAGTTGAGTGAATATCCAGGCCCCCCGCGACTTTATCGATCGCCGTCAGCTCGTCAGTGCGCTACGCGCCCTCCGTCGCGGGGACTTTAGCGTTCGCTTGCCCGAAGAGGTCGACGGTGTCGATGGCGAAATCGCCGCCCTCTTCAACGAAGTCGTCTCCATGAACGAGGAGATGGCCCAGGAGTTCGAACGTCTCTCCAAGGTGGTCGGCAAGGAAGGCAAGATCACTCAGCGCGGCAGGGTGAAGAATGCCCGCGGCGGGTGGGAAACCGCCATTCGCTCCGTCAACGAGCTCATCGACGATATGGTGCAGCCGACGGCCGAGGTGTCGCGCGTGATCGGAGCAGTCGCGAAGGGCGATCTCTCTCAGTCGATGTCGGTCGAAATCGACGGCCGACCGCTGCGCGGCGAATTCCTCCGCATCGGCAAGGTCGTCAATACGATGGTCGAACAGCTCGCCTCGTTCGCCTCCGAAGTGACTCGTGTCGCGCGCGAAGTGGGTACGGAAGGCAAGCTCGGTGGCCAGGCGAAGGTGAAGGGCGTCGCCGGCACCTGGAAGGACCTTACCGACAACGTGAACGCGATGGCTACCAACCTCACCGGCCAGGTCCGAAACATCGCCGAAGTCACCACTGCTGTGGCCCGTGGAGACCTCTCCAAGAAGATTACCGTGGAGGTGAAGGGAGAAATCCTCGAGCTCAAGAACACCATCAACGTGATGGTCGACCAGCTGAACGCATTTGCGGGCGAAGTGACCCGGGTGGCGCGCGAGGTCGGCACGGAAGGGAAGCTCGGCGGCCAGGCGCGCGTGGAAGGTGTGGCCGGAACCTGGAAGGACCTCACGGACAACGTCAACCTGATGGCTGACAACTTGACCGGCCAGGTGCGAAACATCGCCGAGGTGACCACTGCCGTCGCCCGCGGCGACCTTTCGAAGAAAATCACCGTGGACGTGAAGGGAGAAATTCTAGAACTGAAGAACACCATCAATGTGATGGTGGACCAGCTCAATGGTTTCGCGAGCGAAGTGACCCGAGTCGCTCGCGAAGTGGGTACGGAAGGCAAGCTCGGCGGCCAGGCACAGGTGCCCGGAGTCGCCGGAACCTGGGCAGACCTTACCAACAACGTGAACCTGATGGCGGCCAACCTGACCGGCCAGGTGCGCAATATCGCCGAAGTGACCACTGCCGTTGCCCGCGGCGATCTTTCCAAGAAGATCACCGTCGACGTGCGCGGAGAAATCCTCGAACTCAAGAACACCATCAACACGATGGTTGACCAGCTGAACTCCTTCGCGTCGGAAGTGACGCGCGTTGCCCGGGAAGTCGGTTCGGAAGGAAAGCTGGGCGGGCAGGCTCAGGTGGAAGGCGTCGCCGGCACCTGGGCCGATCTCACGGACAACGTGAACCTGATGGCCGATAACCTGACCGGCCAGGTTCGCAATATCGCCGAGGTCACGACGGCGGTTGCGAAGGGCGATCTTTCCAAGAAGATCACCGTCGACGTGAAGGGCGAAATCCTCGAACTCAAGAACACCATCAACACGATGGTGGACCAGCTCAACGGCTTCGCCTCCGAAGTGACCCGTGTGGCACGTGAGGTCGGCACCGAGGGCAAGCTGGGCGGGCAGGCTCAGGTGGAAGGCGTCGCCGGCACCTGGGCGGACCTCACCGACAGCGTGAACCTGATGGCCGGCAACCTGACTGGCCAGGTCCGCAATATCGCCGAGGTCACGACGGCGGTTGCCCGCGGCGATCTTTCCAAGAAGATCACCGTCGACGTGAAGGGAGAAATCCTCGAGCTCAAGAACACGATCAACACGATGGTGGACCAGTTGAACGCCTTCGCGTCGGAAGTGACCCGCGTTGCCCGCGAAGTGGGCACCGAAGGCAAGCTGGGCGGTCAGGCGCAGGTGCCGGGCGTCGGCGGTACGTGGAAGGATCTTACCGACAACGTGAACGCCATGGCCGCCAACTTGACGGGCCAGGTGCGTAACATCGCCGAGGTGACCACCGCGGTCGCATTGGGCGACCTTTCAAAGAAGATCACGGTCGATGTGAAGGGCGAGATTCTCGAACTCAAGAACACAATCAACGTGATGGTCGACCAGCTGAACGGTTTCGCGTCGGAAGTGACCCGCGTGGCGCGCGAGGTGGGTACCGAGGGCAAGCTGGGCGGACAGGCGCAGGTGCCGGGTGTCGCCGGCACCTGGAAGGATTTGACGGACAACGTGAACCTGATGGCCGAGAATTTGACCGGTCAGGTCCGGAACATCGCCGACGTGACGACCGCGGTGGCGAAAGGCGACTTGTCGAAGAAGATCACCGTCGACGTGAAGGGCGAAATCCTCGCTCTCAAGAACACGATCAACACCATGGTGGATCAGCTGAACGCCTTCGCCTCGGAAGTGACCCGCGTTGCCCGCGAGGTGGGTACCGAAGGCAAGCTCGGCGGTCAGGCGCAGGTGCCGGGAGTGGGCGGTACGTGGAAGGACCTCACCGATAACGTGAATCTAATGGCGACAAATCTCACCAATCAGGTTCGCGGAATCGCCGAAGTGGTGACTGCCGTCGCCCAGGGCAACCTCAAGCGCAAGCTGACACTCGATGCGAAGGGCGAGATCGCGGCCCTGGCCGACACGATCAACTTCATGATCGATACGCTATCCACCTTTGGCGACCAGGTCACCAATATGGCGCGCGAGGTCGGTATCGAGGGCAAGCTGGGCGGTCAGGCGAGGGTGCCTGGAGCCGCTGGCCTGTGGCGCGACCTCACCGACAACGTCAATCAGCTTGCGGCCAACCTGACAAACCAAGTGCGGTCGATCGCGGAAGTGGCGACTGCAGTGACCAAGGGCGACCTCACCCGGTCGATCGCGGTGGAAGCGTCGGGCGAAATGGCCGCGCTCAAGGATACGATCAACGAGATGATCTCGAATCTGAAGGAACAGACGCTGAAGAATGCGGAGCAGGATTGGCTCAAGACCAACCTCGCCCGCTTCAGCCGGATGCTTCAGGGTGAACGCGACCTTGCGACCGTGTCGAACCTCATCATGTCAGAGCTCGCGCCGCTGGTGAACGCGCAATATGGCGTGTTCTACGTCACCCGGCGCAACGAGGACGAAACGAAGCTGGAGCTCGTCGCGAGCTACGGCGCCGAACATCCCGACGAACTGAAGCAGGAATTCAGTCTCCGCGAAGGCCTGATCGGGCAAGCGGCAGCCGATCGCCGGCCGATTCTGCTCAAGGACGCGCCGCCCGATTTTATCCGGATAGGTTCAGGCCTTGGCCACGCCAAGCCCGCCAACGTCAACATCCTGCCGGCCCTATTCGAGGATGAGGTCAAGGCCGTTATCGAGCTCGCGTCATTCAGCGAGTTCAACGAAACCCACCAGAGCTTCCTCGATCAGCTGATGGAGTCGGTCGGAATCGTCCTCAACACGATTGCCGCGACGATGCGGACCGAAGGGCTGCTCAAGCAGTCGCAGTTGCTGACGACGGAGCTGCAGGCGCGGCAGACGGAGCTGACGCGCAAACAGCAGGAGCTTCACGCGACCAACGAGGAACTCCAAGAGAAGGCGCAGCTGCTCGAAAACGAGAAGAAGCAGGTCGAGGCGAAGAACCTGGAAATCGAAATGGCCCGGCGCGCGCTCGAGGAGAAAGCCGAGCAGCTGGCCCTCACCTCGAAGTACAAATCCGAGTTCCTAGCAAACATGAGCCACGAGCTTCGAACGCCGCTGAACTCGCTTCTTATCCTGTCGAAGCTTCTGGCGGACAACCAGCACGGCAACCTCAATGGGAAACAGGTCGAGTTTGCAAGGACGATCAACTCGGCCGGTTCGGACCTTCTCAACCTCATCAACGACATTCTCGATCTGTCGAAGATCGAGTCGGGAACGGTGACGATCGAGGTTGGCGACATGCCGGTCCAGACGCTGAAACAGCATATGGAACGGACCTTCCGCCAGCTCGCTGCCGACAAGGGTCTCGACTTCAACGTGAAGTTCGATCCAAAGCTTCCGGCGGCGATCCGGACGGACGAGAAGAGGCTGCAGCAGATCGTCCTCAACCTGTTGTCGAATGCCTTCAAATTCACCTCGAAGGGCGGGGTCACGCTTGGATTGCGCTGCGCAGACAGCGGGTGGAGCTCGACTCACCCCGTCCTTCGCAATGCCGACCGGGCAATCGAAATTGCGGTGACGGACACCGGCATCGGCATCCCTGAGGACAAGCAGAAGCTTATTTTTGAAGCCTTCCAGCAGGCCGATGGAACCACCAGCCGCAAATATGGCGGCACCGGACTAGGACTGTCGATCAGCCGTGAAATCGCGCGGTTGTTGGGAGGCGAGCTTCAGGTTCGATCGAAGCCGGGCGAGGGGTCGACCTTCACCCTCTACATTCCGCTGCAGGCTGAGGCTGCGGTAAGTGCCTCCGGCACGCCGGGCACGTCCGCCCGCTACGACAATAGCGGTGCGATGGTGCCCACTGCGTTGCCCACGACCTTCGAGGTCAACGATGACCGTGATGAATTGGGCAAGGACACCTTTGTCCTGATCGTCGAGGACGATCCCGCGTTCGCGTCCATCCTGCTCGACGCAGCCCACGAGGCGGGACTCAAGGGGGTAGTATCCACCGCTGGCGCCGGAACACTGGCGATGGCCCGCAAGCTCCAGCCGAACGCAATTACCCTTGATCTTGGTCTGGCCGATATCGACGGTTTCGTCTTGCTCGACCTCCTGAAGCATGATCCGGAGACCAGTCATATTCCCATTCACGTCATCTCGGGTGCCGATCGAAGCGGCTCGGTCATGGCTATGGGCGCGTTCGGAATCACAGAAAAACCTGCCGAACGTTCGGACCTGGTCGACATCTTCGCGTCGCTCCGTGGTGAAACCGAAAAGCAGAAGCCGCGCCGCCGCAAGCGGTCCGACAGCTCCCCCACCCGCGCGATTCCGGAACTCGCCGGAGCCAAGGTTCTCATCGTCGACGACGACATCCGCAACATCTTCTCCCTTACGAGCGTTCTGGAGAGCCACGATGTTGAAGTTGTTCACGCCGAGCGGGGGAAGGACGGCATATTGATTCTCGAGCAAACGCCGGACGTGGATGTCGCCCTGATCGACATCATGATGCCCGAGATGGATGGGTATGAGACAATGAAGCAGATCCGGCAGCGGCCGGAGCTGGGCGACATCCCGCTGATTGCCGTCACCGCGAAAGCGATGAAGGGTGACCGCCAGAAATGCCTCGACGCCGGAGCATCGGACTACATCGCGAAGCCCGTCGACATCGAGCTTCTGCTCGCGCTTCTGCGTGTTTGGGTGTCGCGCGCCCGTGAGGCCACGGTCGCGGCGGCAACACCCGTATCTCTGGAGGCGGCCGAATAAATATGAACGGTCCGGTCGGAGACATTCCGGTCGCGTTGCTACCGGGGGAGGAGCCAGTGCTCGCACCCCCGGAAACCGAGCGCGCTCGCGTGCTTCTCGTTGACGACGACGAACGCAACTTGCTCGCTCTTGCGACGGTGCTCGAGGACCTTGGCGAGGTGGTTCTCGCGCGCTCCGGCGAGCAGGCGCTCCGGCACCTGCTCAAAGGCGAATTCGCCGTCATATTGCTCGATGTCTACATGCCCGGAATGGATGGCTATGAAACCGCTCAGATCATCCGAACCCGCGACCAGACGAAGGGTATTCCGATCGTCTTTCTGTCCGCGGTGAACAAGGAAGCCGAGCATCTGATGCGCGGTTATTCGATGGGCGCGGTCGACTATGTCTTCAAACCCGTGGACCCGACAATCCTAAGGTCCAAGGTCGCAGTGTTCGTCGATCTTTTCGAAAAATCGAAAGAGGTCGAACGAAAGGCGCGCCAGGAGCAGGCGTTGCTGGACGCGGCGTTGCGAGCCAACGCGGAACGTCTGCGGGCCGAGCAGGAGTTGCGGCGAGCCGAGCAACGTCAGGCTGCAATCATCCAGTCGCTGCCGATGGTGCTCTACCTCGAGCCATATGACGAAGCTCCGCGCCGACCGAACTACATCAGCGGCGACTTCGAAGCGGTCACCGGATTCTCCCTGCAAAAAATTGCCGATCAACCCGACATTTGGGCTGAACGGTTGCACCCGGAGGATCGGAATCGGGTAATTGCCGCTATTGAAGCGCGGCGAAGGAGCGGGCGCTCGTCCATAGAATATCGATGGCAGTGCGCCGACGGCAGCTACAAACACTTTCTGGATCAGGCCGTCTTGCTACGGGATCTGGACGGGAAACCGATAGAATTCGCTGGCACTTTAACCGACATTTCGGAGCAAAGGTCGCTCGAGAGCCAACTGGTACAAGCACAGAAAATGGATGCCATCGGCAAGCTGACCGGCGGCATTGCCCATGACTTCAACAATCTTCTCGCCGCGGTAATCGGCGGCTTGGGCCTGCTCGAAAAACGGGCGCAGCTGGAAGAAGAGCAGCGCCGCGTTCTGGGCATGACCAAACGCGCAGCTGAACAGGGCAGCGAACTTGTGCGGCGGCTTCTCGCCTTTGCGCGGCGGCAAAAGCTCGAACCGCAAACCATAGAAATCGCCGCCTTGCGCGATGCGGTGTCTGACTTGCTGACACACACGCTTGGCGGCCTTGTCAGTATCGACTGGGAAATCGCGGACGACGCGTGGAATGCCTTCGCTGACCAGGCGCAACTCGAACTCGCGCTCGTCAATCTGATCATCAATGCACGCGACGCGATGCCGAATGGCGGTGCAGTTACGATCTCGGCATCCAACCGGCAGGCCACTTCCGATGAACTCGATGGGCTCCCCTCGGGGGATTATGTTCGAATCTCCGTTGCTGACACCGGCACGGGGATTTCCCGTGAGGATCTCGGGAAAGTCATGGAGCCGTTCTTCACCACCAAGGAGGTCGGCAAGGGCAGCGGGCTTGGCCTCAGCATGGTTTACGGATTTGCAAGGCAATCCAACGGTGCTTTTACAATCGAGAGCGAGATCGGGAAAGGAACAACGGCAGAGCTTTGGCTTCCGCGTGGCTCTGCCGTCGAGATTCAGGATCCCTCGTTAGTTACTGAACGGAGCAGCTCAGGCGCTGCATTGAAACTGCGACTCCTGCTTGTCGATGATCATCCGGAGGTGCGGAACACGACGGCAGCACTTCTCGAAGACCTGGGCCACCAGGTGGTCGAGGCGACGAACGGCGCCGAAGCTATGAAAATCATGCAGAACGGCGACTGCGACTTCGATCTCTTGATCACCGACTATGCGATGCCGCACCAGTCCGGGACCGAATTCCTTCGCGAGGCACGGAAGCTTTGCCCGAGCGTCCCGGCGCTAATCGTCACCGGCTATGCAGAAACGGACGCGATTGGCGACCGGCCTGAAGACGTGGAAGTCCTGCTGAAGCCCTATACGCCGACGGCGCTGGAAGCGATGATTGAGCGGATCTGTTCAAAAGCGACAGCAGCCTAGCCACCGCCGTCTTGGTTATCCGCGCTGCATTTGCAGGTTTGTGAGTTCCGGCCCGGGCGTCATCGTGGAAAGATGGGCCATGATCCAGATCGTCCCGATCATCACCAGAAACACGATCATGATCCCGAAAGCGAGGGCCAGCACATTGTTGGTGTTGTCCGGGCCGCTGGTGATGTGCAGGAAGAAGACCAGGTGAACGCCCATCTGCGCAATGGCCAGCACCACCAGACCGACTGCGACGCCTGGTCCCCACAAGTGCGAAGTCGAGGCAACCCAAAAGGAAACGCCGGTCAGCACCAGCGCGAGCGCAAGCCCGACGACGTAGCTCAGCGTTTCGGTCAGTAGGCTGTCGTGGGGTTCGCCCGGTGCGACATTCAGTGCTTCGGGATCGATTTCGGTCATGGGAGTGTCCCGATCAGATAAACAATGGTGAAGATCGCAACCCAGATAATGTCCAGCGCGTGCCAGAAAACGCTTAGGCAAAGCAGGCGCCGGCCGACGTGCGGTTGGAAGCCCTTCGCCCAGATCTGAGCAATCATGGTGCCGATCCACAGGAGGCCGGCGGTAACGTGCGCGCCGTGGCAGCCAACGAGTGTGAAGAAGGCAGACAGGAACGCACTCCGTTGCGGTCCGGCGCCGATCGCGATCATTCCAGAGAATTCGCGAAGCTCGATGACGAGGAAGACGAGGCCTAGCAATCCGGTTAGCACCAGCCATGCTTCCGTCCAGAACAGGTTTTTCCGCTTCGCTGCTATAATGGCGAGGCCGCATACAAAGCTTGAGAGCAAGAGGCTGGCTGTCTCGATCGCGACATTGGTGCGATCGAACAGCTGGCTGGCGACCGGCCCGCCATCCGTCGCGTGAACAAGCGTGGCGTAGCTCGCGAACAGTGCAGAAAAGAGCACCATGTCGGAAAGCACGAAAAGCCAGAAGCCGTACGGAACGACGATGCTCTTGGACTGCGGCCCACGATTGCCCAGGCCGGTGTCTTCGGACCTTCCGTGGGTGAGCCCGACTGCGACTGCTTCAGATGATGTCATACCGATTGGCTCAAGTTCTGGAGGTGCTCCTCGCGGATTCGACGGCGCTCACGAGCGTTCTTCCGTACCTCTTGGACAGGGATGATGTGCTCGTGCTCATCGCGCCATGCGTACCAGACGAAGACGGCGAAGGCGCCGATCAAGCTGAGGATCGCAAGCCACCAGATGTACCAGATCACCGCGAAACCACAGAGCGACGCGAAGAAGGCGCAGATCACGCCCACAGGCGTATTGAGCGGCAATTCGATCGGCTGATAATTGGGCTCGTCAATCAGGCGGTCGAGCTTGATCGCGGTCTGCTTGCGGGTCCAGTAGGCTTCTTCGCCGTGCACATCGGGAAGCACCGCGAAGTTGTAGTGCGGCGGCGGCGAGAGGGTCAGCCATTCCAGAGTCCTGCCGTCCCAAGGATCGCCGGTGATATCGCGGCGCTGCTCACGGGTTTTGATCGAATACAAGAGCTGGACGACCGTCAGCACGATTCCCGCAAGGATGACCACCGCGCCGATCATCGCCACGTCGAGATAGGGTTGCCAGCTAGGGTCGGAGATGTGTTGGAGCCGACGGGTCGCGCCCATGAAACCGAGCGCATATTCGGGGAACCAGGCAAGATAGAATCCGATGAACCAGCACCAGAAGATGATTTTGCCGAGCCGCTCGTCGAGCGTGAAGCCGAACGCTTTCGGGAACCAATAGGTATAGCCGGCCATGACGCCGAAGACGACTAGTCCGATGATCACGTTGTGGAAGTGAGCCACGAGGAACAAGCTGTTGTGGACCACGAAATCGACCGGCGGGATCGCTAGGAGGACTCCGGTCATCCCGCCGATCGCGAACGTGAGCATGAACCCGATCAAATAATGGATTGGAACGCTGAAGCGCACGCGTCCGCCATACATCGTGAACAGCCAGTTGAAGATCTTCACGCCCGTCGGAACAGCGATGATCATGCTCGCGATTCCGAAGATGGCATTGACGTCCGCACCCGCGCCCATCGTGAAGAAGTGGTGCAGCCATACGCAGAAGGAGATGATGCAAATGGCCATCGTCGCGAACACCATCGAGCGGTAACCGAACAGCGGCTTGCCCGAGAAGGTCGATGCGACTTCGGAGAAGACCCCGAATGCGGGCAAGGCAAGGATGTAAACCTCCGGATGCCCCCAGACCCAGATCAGGTTCATGTAGAGCATTGAGTTGCCGCCGCCGTCATTCGTGAAGAAATGAAAGCCAAGGTAGCGGTCCAGCATCAGCATCGCGTAGGTCGCGGTCAGGACCGGGAAGGCAGCGATGATGAGCAGGTTCGCGGCGAGCGCGGTCCAGGTAAAGATCGGCATCCGCATGTAGCTCATGCCCGGAGCACGGATCTTGAGGATCGTGGTGACGAAATTTACGCCGGTCAGCACGGTGCCGATCCCCGAGATCTGCAATGCCACCAGATAATAATCGACGCCGACTCCTGGGGAGAAGGCCTTCTCGCTCAGCGGCGGAAAAGCGAGCCAGCCAGTGCGCGCAAACTCGCCGATGAACAGGCTCAGATTGACCAGCAGCGCGCCCGATGCGGTCAGCCAGAAACTGACGTTGTTCATCGTCGGAAACGCGACGTCGCGAACGCCGAGCTGCAGCGGGACCACGAAATTGATCAGCCCGATGATGAACGGCATCGCCATGAAGAAGATCATGATCGTGCCATGAGCGGAGAAGATCTGGTCGTAATGCTCGGGTGGCAAATAGCCCTGGGAGGCGCCGACGGCGACGGTCTGCTGGGCCCGCATCATGAGCGCATCCGCAAAACCGCGCACCAGCATGACGAGCGCGAGGACGATGTACATAACGCCGATGCGCTTGTGGTCTGTGGAGGTAATCCACTCATTCCAAAGATACGGCCACCACCGGTTCCAGGTAATCCACGCGACAATGGCGCCGATCGCGCACAGCACCACGATTGACGTGATCAGCGGGATCGGCTGGTTAAAGGGAATTGCGTCCCAGGTAAGTCTACCGAACATTCTTTTGTCCCAGCGGAGTCTTGGGCGAAACGTGCATCGCGGGCGGAGTAGTGGCCGGGGCGATCGGCGGCGGCGCGGTGTTCATCAGGATCGCATCGAACAGGCGGGGCGAGACGCTCCCGTACGTCATCGGCTTCACGTAGCTGCTCGGTTTTTGGAGTTCCGCGTAAGCTGCGGAATCCAGTGCCGGTCCGCCATGCGCTGAAGCTGCCCAGGCCGCGAACTGTTGGGGAGGCACGGAATGCACCTCGAACTGCATTCCGGGAAAGCCGTCGCCACTGAATTGCGCGGATTCCCCCTGAAGAACGCCGGGCCGGTCCGCCTGCAGGTTCAAATGGGTGGCCATGCGCGGCATGGTGTAGATCAGGCTCCCCATCTGCGGCACGAAGAAAGCGTTCCAGACGGTTGCTGAGGTCAGGGTGAAATTCACCGGAGTACCCGCCGGGACAACCAGCTGATTGACCGTGGCGACCCCCTGGTCCGGGTAGATGAACAGCCATTTCCAGTCGAGCGAGACGACCTGGATATTTACCGGCTTGTTGGGCGACTTAAGCGGCTTGGCTGGATCGAGATCGTGGCTTCCGATCCACGCGATCCCGCCGAGCAAGATGACGGTGAGTGCCGGTATGGACCAGATCACCAGCTCGATCGCGCCCGAATATTCCCAATCGGGACGGTACTTCGCCTTCTTGTTTCCAGCCCTGAACCACCAAGCAACGGCGATCGTCGCAATCATCGTCGGAATGATGATCGCCAGCATGATTGCTGTCGAATTGATGAGGATCATCTTTTCCGCGCCGCCGACCGGGCCAACCGGGTTGAGCACGCCGCGATCGCAACCGGAGGTGAGAAGCACAAGCAAGGCGGCGAGTCCGCGCGTTTCCGCAAAGCGGAAATGCCTTTTGCGACCCCAATCGAATATTTCCACGAGCACTCTCGAACCAGTTTCAGTGGTCAACACGAACGCTTGCACCAGGCCACGCGGCTGAAAAACGGTGCCGCCCTAGAAGCAAGCCAACAATGGCCGAGCAGCCTAGGCGCTCATAGCAGACAAGCCTGTTTCCGAAAGGGGGCCGGCTCTAGGTAATTCTACGTAGACCGTATCGAACTACGACACCGACAGGATCTGGCCTGCGTGAGTGACTTCGACTTCGGTCGCGGTTGGGGTCTTGGATTTCCCGACCGAAATTCGGCGTGCCTGGCCGATGACCTTGATTGTTTTTCCGACAAGCGCCGACTTCAGATCCGTCCCATACTTCTTCGTCAGGCCCGGCATTGCCGAGGGCCGGACTACGATGCCCAGGTTCGCCGGGGAACGAAAGTTCCTCTCACTATCGAGATAGTAGCCGCCACGGGACTTAGCTGCGTTCGCCACCTTGAGTTCGAACACCGCGCGAACCGGCTTGGGTGAGGCGGCGGCTGCCCTGCTGATCGCCTGCGCGGGGGTCAAGGTATCCAGCTTCTGGCGCTGGGCGGCGGCCGGGGCGGCGAGAGAAAGAAAGGCGAGAATAACAGCTACGCGCATCGGGCAAACTCCAACTCATCGTCTTCCCGAGCGAGCTGGAGCATGCCCCGCGCGGCCATCGCAGGCAAGTGGCCGTCCCGCCGTTTTCTTACTGCACCTGCACAACCACCACCGACCTGGGCGGAAGCTCGAGGGTCACCTTCCCGCCCGACACGCGTCCACGATACGCCGCCGGGGCTACCGCAGCCGGATGGTCAACGCTGTTGTACGAATCGACCGCCGACGCCGTCAGAACCTGGCCGATTGCCGAGCGAGCCGAGGGGATGGCAGCGCTAACCGTCGTTGGCTGATCGGGATCGACATTCGTCGCTTCGATCCACAGATGCCCGGTCGAGTCCCGGGCCGCGACAGCATCCACCCGCGGAACCGTTACTCCGCCACTGCTGTAAGTGCCGCCGGCGAAGCTGACCGGCACGAAGGTGGCGTCATGGAACGGCACGTACATGTGATAGACGTGATAGGTTGGCGTCAGCACCATTTTCGGCCCATCGGTCAGGATCATCGCCTGAAGCACGTTGATCATCTGCGCGATATTCGATCCGCGAACCCGGTCGGCGTGACGCATGAAAATGTTGAGGTTGAGCGACGCCACGATCGCATCCAGCATCGTATTCTGCTGCTGCAGGAATCCAGGGTTCGTCCCCGGCGTGGGTGCCCACCAGTCGCCCCACTCATCGACGAATAGCGCGACTTTCTTGTCCGGATCATACTTGTCCATGATTGCGGACTGCTTCGTGATCCAGTCGTTCATCTTCAGAGTTGCCTGAACCGTCTGCGCATATTGCGCGTCCCCGAAGCCGGTGCTCTGCAGGTGCGGAGGCCAGCCGCCGGTGACGGTGTAACCATGAAGCGAAAGCCCCTCGAGGTCCCAGCTCCAGACCTTGTTCTTCCAGGCGCTCATCACCGCCTCGGTGTAGTCGCTGTTGCCGCTGTCCCACCCGACGGCGATCCGCTTCATCGCGGTCTCCGGCTTCTGCTGGTCGGGATTATAGTTGCGGGTGTAATGAGCGTACTGCTTCATTTCCTCGACGTAGTGGTCGGCTGTCATCGCCCCACCGCAGCCCCAGCTCTCGTTCCCGAGCCCGAGATATTTCACCTTGTACGGCGCCGGATGCCCATTAGCAGCGCGCTGTTTGGCAAGCGTCGTCGGCTGGGCCGAGGTCATATACTCGAACCAGTCGGCAGCCTCGCTGACGGTGCCTGAGCCGATGTTCTCGGAAATGAAGGCATCGGCGCCGATCTGATTGAGGAAGTCGAAATATTCCTCGGTTCCAAAACTGTTCGGCTCGATCACTCCGCCCCAATCAGGATTGAGGGTGGCCGGACGCTGCGCCTGTGGGCCGATGCCATTGCGCCAATGGTAATTGTCACCGAAGCAGCCGCCCGGCCAGCGCACGTTCGGCACCTGGATTGCGCGCAGCGCCTGCACGACGTCGCTTCGGATTCCGTGAACGTTGGGAATGGCCGAGTTCGGCCCGACCCAGATACCACCGTAAATTCCGTGGCCGAGATGCTCCGCAAATTGTCCGAACAGGTCGCGGCTGATCCTGGGGCCCGGATGACTGGTGTCGACGGTGATTGCGACCGGAGCGCCAGCTGTCTGGCCTTGCACGGGTTGAGCAAGCATCCCGGTAAGTGCGACGCAAGCCAGCAATCCACGAATTCGGTTTGTCATTCACCCCTCCAGGCCTGATGCATCCCGTCGCGGCGGCGCTTGAAAAGGCTCCGGCCGCGATTGAATACTCAGACATTATCCGCGGGACTGTCATTCGGCAACGGCTGTGGTCCCCAAAGCCTGGTGATCGGATCGCGGAATGAACATCATCGCTTAACCCTCAGCCGTTACAATCACGGTCAGTGCGGCTGTAGTGGGGAGCATTGGCGTGAGCACTAATCCGGCGGCGGATGCATCTCATCCGCATTTCGTCTTCATTCCCGATTCGACGACAGAGGGCGTTCGCTCGTACCGAGAGCCAGCCGAGCCCAACCCGCTGCAAATTACCTTTCTCGAGCCGGAGGGTGAGCGCGCCTGGATCGAGGAAATGCGGAGCCTGCTTTCGGCCGGCCGGACCGCTGAAGCTGACGCGCGTCTCGCGTCCGATCTTACCGGGTTTGACGGAAAGCTCGCGCGCTTGTGCAAGGCGAGCCCAGCTTCCGAAATCACCCTCGAGGGTTGGGACGATCTGCTTCCCATTCTCACCGAATGGGAAGGGCCGGCGATTACCGCCATCACCCTCGGCCTCACCAACCCGCCGGATCTGGTGTTTGAAGCCGGGCAGACCCATGACCCCGACTTGCTGCTTGGCCTCTACTCGGACGAAGGATTTCCCTTCGGGGGAACGACCAACGCCGATCTCCTTGCTGAATGCGCGAAAGATCTTCCCGGCTGGGTTGGAACGGAAGAAGATGTCGAATTCTACTGCACGCTTTCGGGACTCGCCGAGCTCAACACCACACTGATCAACTGGAAGCACCGCAGATTTCTTCGCGACGGACGCGACGGAGTGGAGGGCAGGGCGCCCGGTGGTTACGTCGAATTCGTGCTCGCGAGCTGGTTCCTCGCGACACGATTCCTACAGGCGGTCGAAAGTGCGATCTCAAGCCATGGACTGCCGGACGGCTCCCGGCTGATCGCCGGCACTGTCGATGTGAATGCGGAGTTCGTAGCAATCCTCGGAGCGGAATGCCCTTCGATTGCGGAAAAGCCACCGGTGGCGGCGACTGAGCCCGCGTTCGCGACCTTGACGGTTAAGCCCTGGGTTCCGCGCGAGGATCCTACGGTCGATGCGGTCGCTGCGGGTCCGACGCTCAGGCAGCGGATCACCCCTCTTGAACCCGCCCCGGTTGCGGAGGCGAGGCCCAGCTTTCTCGGGCGTCTGATGAGTCGGTTGCGCAGCACACGTTGACAATCTGATCAGCGACGGCTTCCATTCCGGCTGGGAGACGGGGAGCTGATGGCGAGCAATATTATAGCGCGCGCAGGCTTTGCGCCCCGTCACCGGCACGATCGCAGGATGATCGCTGCCATCGTGCTCGCGATCTGGTTTGCGATCGTCCTCGGCTTCGGAATCGACATGGTGAGGCGCGCCCACAGCGGCGCCCTGAGCTTCGCTCCGATCGTTCACCTTCACGTCCTTGCCTATACCGGCTGGCTGGTGCTGCTCGCCGCACAGGTGTGGTTGGTGCGGACACGGCGGCTAGCCGTTCACAAGCGTCTCGGCTGGGCCGCGCTCGTGTTGCTCCCGGCGATGCTGATCACGGGGCCGCTCACCGCCTACGCCGGAGTAGCCGGCAATCAGTACATGCCGGACAGATGGATTTCGTGGCTTAGCGTGAATTACACCAACGCGATCGGATCGATCGCACTGCTAACCGCCGGATTCCTGGTGCGGCGCAATCCGGCCGCTCACAAACGTCTGATGGTGATGGGCACGATCGCGGTAACCGAACCGGGCTTCAGCCGAATCTGGATGGATTTCCTCGAGGCGCGCGTGGGCGACGGCTACTTGGGCTTCTACATCTCCACCTACATCGGCACTTTGCTTTTGGTGATCGCGGTCGGGAGTTATGATCTTGCGACGCGCCGCCGCCTGCATCCCGCTTACATTGCGGGGGCTTTTTGGATTTTCGCGAACGAAGCCGTGGCGGACTGGCTGTATCACCAGCCATTCTGGCTCGCCGCAATGAAGCAGATGACCGGCCACGCAGCTTAGCGCAGCAACTCTCGTGATCTGAGTGGAGGCCCGAGCCGGAATCGAACCGGCGTGCAAGGATTTGCAGTCCTCTGCGTAACCACTCCGCCATCGGGCCGTGAAGTGCGTCCGCGCATTTCGGGGGCTTTGCAGCTTCGGTCAAGCAGGAATCCAGTCTGCACTCCAAACCTTCGGGGTTGCAAATGAGAATAAGTCGCATTAGCGGAATGGCTCAGAAACAAAACGGGGACTAGAGTGAAGATAAATATGTTGCTGGTGGCCAGTGTCGCCGTCTCGATTGCGGCGTCTGCACACGCTGAGGAAAACCCGTTCGTGTACAATTACACGGCCGACGTTGAAGAGGCGGGAGAGACAGAGGCGGCCTTATGGGCGACCGATCGGCGCGGCAAGGCTGAAGGTCATTACGATGCCCAGGATTATCGGCTGGAGCTGGAACATGGCTTTACTGACCGGTTCAGCGCCTCCGCCTATGTCAATCTCGCCAGCCACCACATTAGCGGCCTCGATCCCGACTTGGCCCCAGTGCACCGAAACTTCGCGTTTCAGGGGTTCAGCGCCGAGTTCAAATACAAGCTGCTCGACGACGAGAAGGACGGCATCGGGTTCACCGTTTACGCTGAGCCGGGCTGGTCGCGAATTCATGATGTGGAGGGCGAAAAGGGCGCTGAATATGAGCTGGAGCTCAAGACAATCTTCAGCAAGGGATTCGACAATGACAAGGTGATCTGGGCCGGCAACCTGACTTTCGAGCCGGAATGGGAGCACGAACGCGGCGACCTAACCACGCCTACCGGTCACTGGGAGAAGGAACTCAAGCTGCAGGCCAGCACCGGCGTCGCCTTTCGCGTCGTTCCAAACCTCTATCTCGGCGCGGAGGCGCGCTACGCAGGAGTCTATCCCGATTGGACCAGCGGCCTGCACAGTGAAGCATCGGCCTTCTTCGCAGGACCCACCGTCAGTTTCTCGGCCCATGAGTGGTCGGCGACGCTCAGCTTCATGCCGCAACTCAGCGGCTCACCCAGCCCAATCGGCGGTCGCAATCTCGACGAATTCGAAAAGCGCGAAATACGGCTTCGGATCTCGCACGAATTTTGATCCTTTGGCTACGGTTCGAACGGCAAATTCGACAAACGGCGGTTCCAGTGCTTGGCGATTGTTTCGGCTGCCGATAAAGCGCCGATGCTCGGGCTTGCATCATAACTGTATTACTGCCATAGGACACCGATGACGGTTCACGCTCCAATTCCGGATTACGCGGCTGCGCGCGAATCGATGGTCGACACGCAGCTTCGCCCCGAGGGCGTCAATTTTCCGCCGGTCGTCGAAGCCATGGCCGCTGTCGCACGGGAAGACTTCGTTACCCCGGAAGTCAAGCCGCTCGCCTATATCGATCGGACAGTGCCGATGGGTGCGGGGCGTTTGATGAACGGGCCGGTGGTGATTGGAAAACTGCTGACTGAAATGACACCGCTTGCCGGCGAGCGCGCACTGGTTGTTGGCTGCGGCAGCGGCTACTCGGCCGCGGTGTTGCTCCAGGTCGGCCTTAACGTGATCGGCCTCGAATCCTCTTCGGAACTTGCGAGCCGCGCCCGCGAAAACGGTGTCGATGTCGTTGAAGGTCCGCTTGAAGACGGTTGGAAGAAGGGTACGCCCTACGATCTCATCCTGATCGATGGTGCAGTCGAACATATTCCAGACGCTCTTGTCGCTCAGTTGACCGACAACGGTCGGCTCGGGACGGCTCTCATCGATAAGGGCATCACTCGCCTTGTGGTCGGCCGCCGCGCCGGTGATGGTTTCGGCCTCCATTCAATGGCCGATTCCGGTGCGGCTGCACTGCCCGGCTTTTCCAAACCTCGGACCTTCATTTTTTAAAGCTGGAGCTGACGTGCCACTGACTCGCCCGCTGATTTACACAAGCCTGATCGCGCTGTTCGCGACTGGCGCAGCGTCGGCCGACACGCTCCGCGACGCGTTGGTCTCCGCCTACGAGACAAACCCGACACTGACCGCGCAACGGCAAGCCTTGAAGGGCACCGACGCCGCTGTTGCAGCAGCGAAGGCGCAAGGGCGGCCATCGGTCAGCGCGACCGCTGGGCTGAATCAGAATCTTGCAAGCAGCGGAGTCCTGATCGCCACCGGCTCGGGCCCGACCGTTTCAGCGGGTGTCGACCTTAGCGTGCCGCTGTTTACGGGCGGTGCGGTCCGCAACGGTGTTCAGGCTGCAAGGACGCGAGTGCTGGCTGGCCGTGAAACCTTGCGCGGGGTGGAGGGAACCGTCTTCACCGACGCGGTCACCGCCTACATGGACGTCATCCGCGACCGCGCCATCGTCGAGCTGAACCAGAATAACGTGAAGGTTCTCGAGACGAACCTGCAGGCGACTCAGGATCGGTTTCAGATCGGCGACGTTACCCGAACCGACGTGGCCCAGTCCCAAGCGCGGCTGGAGCTGGGACGTTCCGAACTGGCGACGGCGCAAGGCAGGTTGATCGGAAGCGAAGAAAATTATCGCCGGGTGATCGGGCATGAGCCGGGGGATCTTCAGCCGCCGCCGCCGCTTCCGCCCCTTCCGGCAACCGCCGACGAGTCTGTGCAAATCGCGCTTGCCGCCAATCCTGATCTCCATGCGATCCGCTATCAAGCTGCCGCTTCAGCTTACGACGTGCGCGTTGCCGAAGCGTCCCGCCTGCCGACGCTTTCCGGGACCGCGAGCGACAGTTACGTCAAGAGCCTGGGCGGAAGCACTGGCGGCTTCCCAACCGCAGGAAATCAGATCACCGCCGGCCTCAGCGCGCGAGTGCCGTTGTATCAGGGCGGCCTTCCCGCCGCTCGCATTCGCGAAGCGCAGTCGCAGCAGGGGCAGCTTTTGGAGCAAACCGTCGGCACGGAGCGCTCCGTGATCGATCAGGCTCGATCTGCGTTCGCAAGCTACAGGGCCGCGACCGACGCCATCGCGTCTGAACAAGTCGCGGTTCAGGCCGACCAGCTGGCGCTCGAGGGCGCTCGGGCCGAGCAGACGGTCGGTACGCGCACCGTTCTCGATGTCTTGAACGCCGAGCAGGAGCTCCTCAACTCGCAGGTTTCGTTGGTCACGGCGCGCCACGATGCTTACGTGGCTGGCTTCCAGCTGCTTCAGGCGATGGGTCAGGCCGATGCCGCGGATCTCGGGCTTTCCGGCGGACCGCTCTACGATCCGCTAGGCAATTATCGTCGTGTCGCCAGTGATTGGAATGACTGGTCGACCGATCCCACTCCAGCGCCAATCGCAACCCGGACCGTGACTCCGCAGGAGCTTCCGCAAGGGGTGACTTCACCCAAACAATAAGCGATAGGTTCCGCGCTATGCCCGCACTTGGCCGCGAACCTTCGATGGAAGACATACTGGCGTCGATCAAGAAGGTGATCGCCGAGGAGAAGGAACTGCGCTCCGCCGCTGGGGCTACCCAGGAAGGCGAAAGAGAGTCAGAAGAGCCTCAGGACTCCCAAGCCGACGAAGACGTGCTCGAACTGGACGAGCCGCTGCCCACCGCCGATCTCGGACCGCCATTGCTCGACGAAGAGTCGGCCGAAGAAACCCGCCATTCACTGCAGGAGCTGTCCAGCGTCGCCGCAACCGCGCCGTCGCAACCGCAGGTCAATCCGCTCGAGGAAATGGTTCGGGAGATGCTTCGCCCGATCCTGAAGCAGTGGCTGGACGAGAACCTGCCCGAAATCGTCAACGAACATGTCCGGCGGGAGATCACGAGGATCACCGGCCGCCCGAGCTGAATCAAGCTAATGTTGATGCGTCACGTGCCGGTCGCTAACCGCGCTTGGCCATGAACGAACTACCCAAGACCTTCGATCCGGCCGAGATTGAGAAGCGCTGGTACGCCTATTGGGAGGGCAGCGGCCTTTTCCGCCCGGACCGCCCAGAGGCGCCACCATTCACGATCGTGATGCCGCCGCCCAACGTTACCGGTTCGCTCCACCTCGGCCACGCGCTCGACAATACGCTTCAGGACGTGCTCGTCCGGCGCGAGCGGATGCGCGGCAAGGACGCTTTGTGGGTCGTGGGGACCGATCATGCAGGCATCGCCACGCAAATGGTGGTCGAACGCAACCTGGCGCTCCACCAGCAGAAGCGCACCGACTTCACCCGCAACGAGTTCCGCGAGAAGGTTTGGGAATGGAAGGAGGAGAGCGGCGGCGCGATCACCCGCCAGCTCCGTCGCCTCGGCGCATCGTGCGACTGGAGTCACGAGCGCTTCACGATGGACGATGGCTTCAGCCGCGCCGTCCGCAAGGTGTTCGTGGAGCTGTGGAAGCGGAAGCTTCTCTACCGCGACAAGCGGCTGGTGAACTGGGACCCGCGCTTCCAGACCGCGATCAGCGACCTCGAGGTCGAGACGAAGGACCTCGCGGGCAAATTCTGGACTCTGCGCTACCCGCTCGCCGACGGGTCGGGCGGGATCGAGGTAGCGACAACGCGCCCCGAGACGATGCTCGCCGACATGGCGGTGGCGGTTCACCCGGACGACGAGCGCTACAAGGCCATCTTCGGCAAAGAGGTGCGGCTGCCGATCACCGGGCGGCTGGTCCCGGTCATCGCGGACGAGCATGCCGATCCGGAGCTCGGCTCCGGCGCCGTGAAGATCACGCCCGGCCATGACTTCAACGACTTCGAGGTCGGCAAACGTGCGGGCATCAAGCCCGCGGACATGCTCAACATGCTGGATGCGCAGGCGAACGTGGTTCAGACGCAGGACGGGCTGGTGCCGCAGGAACTGCTCGGCGTTTCACGAGAAGACGCGCGGAAGCGTGTCGTGGAAATGCTGGAGGCGGATGGCGCGCTGGTCTCGGTCGAGGATCGGGTAATTCCGACGCCGTTCGGCGACCGCTCCGGCGTGGTGATCGAGCCGTGGCTGACCGACCAATGGTATGTCGACGTGAAGCCGCTCGCCGAGCGTGTGATCGACGCCACGAAGGCGGGCAAGATCAAGATCGTGCCGGAAAGCTGGGCCAAGACGTGGTTCCACTGGCTCGAGAATATCCAACCCTGGTGTGTTTCACGCCAGCTGTGGTGGGGGCACCGGATTCCTGCCTGGTACGGAGTTAGGAAGGTCGTTTTCGATGACCCGGAGTTCGACGGGATTGAACTTTCCCCCGGTTGGGCTTTCGCCGATTCACACATCATTGTCGCCAATGACGCCGAAGAGGCGAGACGCGAATTCGCCAAGTATTACGAAGTTGACGCCGATGCCATCGATACAACCCATGAGAAGGGCGCGAACATTTATGGCGGTAAGGCTGGGCGAAACAGGATTCCCGTTTTTCAAGATAGAGACGTCCTCGACACCTGGTTCTCATCCGCGCTGTGGCCATTCGCTACGCTCGGCTGGCCCGACGATGCAGAAGAAATAACCCTCCCCCTTGATGGGGAAGGGCAGGGTGGGGGTGATACCCCCATCGGCACAGCGGCGGACGAAGATCACCCCACCCCAACCCCTCCCAATCGAGGGGAGGGGAGTAAGGTCTGGCGCGGCAAACCTGGCACCGATCTCGCGCGCCACTACCCCAACGATGTCCTGATCTCCGGCTTCGACATCCTGTTCTTCTGGGATGCGCGCATGGCGATGCAGGGGCTGGAGTTCATGGGCGAAGTGCCGTGGAAGACGCTCTACCTCCACGGGCTGGTCCGCGACGACAAGGGACAGAAAATGTCCAAGTCGAAGGGCAATGTCGTCGACCCGCTCGGCCTGATCGACAAGTACGGCGCCGATGCGCTGCGCTTCACGATGGCGGCGATGGAAAGCCAGGGCCGCGACATCAAGCTCGACGAGAAACGGGTCGAAGGCTACCGCAACTTCGCGACCAAGCTGTGGAATGCCGCGCGCTTCCTGCAAATGAACGGCGTTGGGGCGAGTGACAGCATCGCTGCGCCGGAGGCCGAGCTACCCGTCAACCGCTGGATCATCGGCGAGGTGGTCGAGACTCTGGCGAAGCTCAATGCTGCCTTCGACGAGCTTCGCTATGACGAGATGGCCGACGCGATCTATCACTTCGTCTGGGGCACCTTTTGCGACTGGTATGTCGAGCTGGTGAAGGGCGCGTTCGACGAGGAGACCAAGCGCGTCGCCGCCTGGGCGTTCGACCAGATCTTGGTGATGCTCCACCCGCTGATGCCGTTCATCACCGAGGAACTGTGGCATGCGATGGGGCTTCGAAAACGCGACCTCATAGTTTCCGAATGGCCGGAGCCGGAGGCGCAGCGCGACCCGCACGCGAAAGCTGAGATTGAGTGGCTGATCGAGCTTATCGACGGCATCAGGTCGCAACGCACCGAGGTGAACATTCCTCCCGCTTTGGTGATGCCGGTCGGAATACTGACGGGTAGCGAACGAGATCGAGAATTCATGACTCGCAACGCGCAGACGTTGCGAAGACTGTCTCGGATACGACCGGCACGGATCACAAAGACGGTGTTGCCAAATACTGACGTTCCGGACGGCATCCCATTCGGAAGCACGGAAATTGATGACGATGAATTCGATTTTGCTCTCGTCGATACAACCGTTCAATCGATGCAAATGCCCATCGGTGATTTGACGCTGATTGCCACCGTTGATGAGCAAGTTGATCTGAGGGCCGAGCGAGGCCGCCTAACGAAAGCCGCCGAAGCCGCCGAAAAGGAACGAGACAGCCTCGCCGCGCGCCTTTCCAACCCGAATTTCGTCGAGCGCGCGAAGTCCGAGGCGGTGGAGAAGGCCCGTGCCGATCACGCGGAGCGCGCCGCCGAGGCCGAACGGCTGCGGGCGGCGCTGGAGCGGTTGGGGTGACCCTCCTCCGTTCGTCCCGAGCGTAGTCGAGGGACGTGTCTCGACTTCGCTCGACACGAACGGGTAAGGGCGAGCTGAAATGCCCACCGCCTCCTTCCCAGCCATCCGAATGCGCCGTGGCCGGTCCAGCCCATGGATTCGCGAGATGCTCGCGGAGAACCGGCTGCATCCGAGCGATTTCATCTGGCCCGTCTTCATCTGCGAAGGGCAGGACCGCGAAGAGCCCATCGCATCGCTTCCCGGCGTCAGCCGCTGGTCGGTGGATCGGCTGGCCGGCAAGGCGCGCGAAGCGGCGGCGTTGGGCATCCCGTGCATCGCCCTTTTCCCGAACACGCCAAACGAGCTCCGCACGGATGACGCGCACGAGGCGCTCAACCCTGACAACCTGATCTGCCGTGCCATCCGCGCCATCAAGGATTCGGTGCCGAAGATCGGGGTGCTCACCGATGTCGCGCTCGATCCGTACACGAGTCATGGCCATGACGGCCTGATCGACGTGTCAGGACGCGTGCTGAACGACGAGACGGTGAAGATCCTGGTCGATCAGGCTTTGGTTCAGGCCGAAGCAGGCGCAAACATCGTCGCCCCGTCCGACATGATGGACGGCCGAATCGGCGCAATCCGTTCCGCGCTGGAGCGGGAAGGGCATATCGACACCGCGATCATGGCTTATGCGGCGAAATATGCCTCCGCCTTCTACGGGCCCTTCCGCGAGGCCGTCGGCTCACTCGGGCGGCTGAAGGGCGACAAGCGCGGCTACCAGATGGACTCGGCGAACAGCGATGAAGCGCTACGCGAGGTTGCGCTCGATCTCGCCGAGGGCGCGGATTTCGTGATGGTGAAGCCGGGGCTGCCCTATCTCGACATCATTCGCCGGGTGCGCGATCGCTTCGAGGTGCCGACCTTCGCCTATCAGGTGTCCGGCGAGTATGCGATGATCGAACACGCCGCCGCAGCGGGTGCTGGCGACCGCGACGCATTGATCATGGAGACCTTATTGGCGTTCAAACGGGCGGGTGCATCCGGGGTGCTCACTTATCACGCGGTGGACGCAGCGCGGCTGATCGCCGGCTGATCAGCTTCCGCAGGTCTTGCAGCCGGGATTCTTTGGAAGCCGGATCCTGCGCCAGTCGAGCGTCAGCCCGTCGAACAGGAACAGGGTTCCGGCGACATCCTCGCCGATTCGGGCAATCTCCCGAATCGCCACCAGCGTCGCGAAGCTGCCGACCGTCCCGGTGAGCGCGCCCAGCACGCCCTGTTCTGCGCAAGTATCGCAATCGTCAGTATCGAACGCGTCCCCGACAAAGCAGCGATAACAGGGCGTGTCCGACTCCCAGCCGCGATAAAGGCCGACCTGCCCCTGGAACATCACCGCCGCCGCCGAGACGAGCGGAATGTGGAGCTTCGTCGTCGCGTCGTTCACCGCCAGCCGGGTCGCGAAATTATCGCACCCATCGAGCACAAGATCGTGGCCCGAGAGTAGCTCTTCCGCATTCTGCTCGCTCAGGCACTCACGGACGGGGATTGCGTTCACATAGGGGTTCAGCGCCCGCGCGAAATCGGCGGCGAGCATCGCCTTCGGCTGCCCCACATGCTCGTCGCGGAAAATCGTCTGCCGCTGCAGGTTGGACCGGTCGACCACATCGTCGTCGATGATGGTGAGCCGCCCTACACCCGCCGCGGCCAGCAACGGGATCGCGGCGCTTCCAATCCCGCCAGCGCCGATCACCACGACTTTCGCTGCCTTCAGCCGCCGCTGTCCGACACCGCCGATCTGCGGCAACACGATCTGCCGCGCGTAACGCTCTAGCTCCGAATCGGTGAGCTCCGTCACTGTCCGGTGCTTCCGAATCCCCCGCTGCCGCGCTCGGTTTCGCTAAGCTCGCGCGCCTCGACAAAGTTCGCGCGCAGGACCGGCGCGGGGACGAGCTGCGCGATGCGCTCGCCGCGGCGGATTGCGAATGGCTCCTCGCCCAGGTTGATCAGGATGACCTTGATCTCGCCGCGATAGTCGCTGTCGATCGTTCCCGGCGTGTTGAGGCAGGTGATGCCGTGCTTCAGAGCGAGGCCGGAGCGGGGGCGCACCTGGACTTCGTAACCGTGGGGGATCTCGATTGCGAAGCCGGTCGCCACCGCATGCCGCTGCCCCGGTTCGAGCGTCAGCTCCTCAGCCGCGTGAACGTCCAGGCCCGCGGCATAGTCCGTCGCGTAACGCGGAAGCGGCAGGCGTTCGCCATGCGGCAGCCGGGATAGCTTGATCTCGATCATTGGAGCTCCTTCGCGATTCGCTCAATCAGACGGTACGCGACCTCCTCCTTTGTCATCTCGGGCCAATCTTCAACTCCATCCCGCGTCACCAAATGCACACGGTTGCGGTGACCGCCCATCACGTCCCCCGAAACGTCATTCGCGACGATCCAGTCGGCGCCCTTGGTGACCTGCTTCGCGATGGCATTCTCTATGACCTTATCGGTTTCCGCCGCGAAGCCGACCAGCAGCCGCGGGCGCTTTGGGCTGGCAGCGAGCTGAGCGAGGATGTCCGGATTGGGGAGCCATTTCAGCTTGGGCGGCCCGGCGGACTTCTTCAGCTTCACCGGCGACGGCTCGACCCTCCAGTCGGCGACCGCGGCGACCAGGATTGCCGCATCTGCGGGAAGCGACGCCATGACGGCATTGGCCATTTGCCGGGCGGTTTCCACATCCGTCCGATCCACTCGGTCGGAGGATTCCAGCCCGACCGGGCCGGTTACCAGCGTCACAACCGCACCCGCTTCGGCTGCGGCCTCAGCGATCGCAAATCCCTGCCGGCCAGAGGACCGGTTGGCGATTACCCGAACCGGGTCGATGGGCTCGTGAGTCGGCCCGGCGGTGACGAGAATGTGTTTGCCCTTCAGGCTCACTTCAAAAGATCACCGATCGCCTGAACGAGGTTCTCAGGCTCGGGGAGGCGACCAGGGCCGAATTCGCCGCAGGCCATTTCGCCTTCGGCGGGAGCTATGACGCGAACTCCATCCGATTTGAGCTGCGCTATGTTTCGTTGCGTCGCCGCATGCTGCCACATTCGGACGTTCATCGCCGGCACGACCACCACCGGCTTATCGGTGGCGAGCAGTAGCGTCGTTGCAAGATCGTCTGCGATGCCCGCCGCCATCTTCGCAAGGAGATCGGCGGTTGCCGGGCAAACCAGGATGAAATCCGCTGCTCGGGAAAGCTGGATGTGCCCAATTTCGACCTCATCCTTCAGCTCCCAAAGCGAGGTGTAGACGGTGCTTTCCGCGAGCGTTCCGAGGCTCATCGCGGTAACGAAATGCTCGCCGCCTTTGGTGAGCACCGGAGTGACCTGATGCCCCGCTTTCTTGAGCAGGCGCACCAGCTCCAGCGACTTGTACGCTGCGATGCCGCCGCCGACGATCAGAAGCACCTTGCTCATAGGCTGCAGCTATTGCCTCCGCTCCGGCAATGAGTCGAGTGTATGGCGGTGGCACCGGAACGATGCGCGCGCGTTATGACCGGCATGAACCGACTATTCACATCCATCGCGAGCGTCATCTCCACCTACGCCGGAAAGGCGATCACCTTCGTCGGCGCTATTCTCATCATCCTGGTATGGGCGGTGACCGGCCCGATGTTCCACTTCTCCGACACCTGGCAGTTGGTCGTGAACACCGGCACTACAATCATCACCTTTCTGATGGTCTTCCTGATCCAGAACAGCCAGAATCGGGACTCCGCGGCGCTTCAAGCCAAATTAGATGAACTACTTCGTGCGGTTGGAAATGCCCGCGAAGGCAAGTTCATCGGCGTCGAACATCTAACGGACGAGGAGATCGAGGAGCTTCGCTCAGAGCTTGAGCAGTTATGCGAGAGCAAGGAGCAGGCCAAGTCAAAATCGAGCGGCTCCAGAAGCACAAAAAAGCGCGCAGCCAAGGCAAAGCGTGGGACGACCCACGGAGGCGCCGCCGCGGCTGCCGCCGCCGCAGCCTAGACCAGAAGCCAGACTGCGGCCGCGCCCACGGCGGCCGAGAGCATTCCCACACCCAGATACCGCCACCAGCTTTGCTCCTCAACGGTGGCGATGTCGGGCAACGGCGGCTGTGGCGGCGCAGCGCCGGGCGGTGGGTAATAGTAATCGATCCGATGAATGAGGTCGGGAAGCTTCTTCAAGGCGCGGACCGTGTCGATGATGCGGTCGGCCAGGAAAGTCTCCGGGCCAAGCTCCGACCGCATCCATTCGCGAAGGAAGGGCTCGGCGGTTTCCCACATGTTGATGTCGGGATCGAGCTTGCTTGCGACACCTTCAATCATCACGATCGTCTTCTGCAGCAGAAGTAAATGCGGCTGCGTCGGCATGTCGAAATCGCGGGTGATGGAGAACAGGCTCTCCAGCATCCGGCCGACCGAAATCTCCTTGACCGGGAGCCCCCGGATCGGCTCGCCCGCAGCCCGAAGGGCAGTCGCAAACTCCGCAACATTGTGATGAGCGGGCACATATTGCGCTTCGAAATGGATTTCGGCCACGCGCCGGTAATTGCCGGTGATCAGCCCATAGAGAATTTCGGCAAGCCACACGCGCGCCTGGCGGTCGATCCGGCCCATGATCCCGAAATCGATAACCGCGATCCGGCCATCGGGAAGGGCGAACAGGTTGCCGTGGTGGAGATCGGCGTGGAAGAAGCCGTCCACGATTGCCTGACGTAGGAAAGAGCGGACCAGGATCGCGGCGAGCGCCTTGCAGTCGTGCCCAGCCTCGATCAGAGCGTCGCGGTCGTTGAGCTTGATCCCGTCGAGCCACTCCAGCGTAAGCACACGGCGCGCGGTGCGCCGCCAGTCGATGCCCGGCACATGATAACCGGGCTCGGCGACCATATTCTCCTTGAGTTCGGAGGCGGAGGCGGCTTCGCGCTGGAGGTCGAGCTCTCGAGCACTCCATTGTTTGAAATAGGCGACAACCATGCGCGGGCGGAGGCGAGCCGCTTCGCCGCCCATCGCCTCGACCTGAGCGGCCGCCCATTCATAGGTGTCGATCGCCTTCGCGAAATCCTGCTCGATCCCGGGCCGGAGAACCTTGACCGCGACGTCGCGGCCTTCAGTCGTTGTCGCGCGATGCACCTGTGCGATCGACGCGGCCCCCACCGGCTTCGGATCGAAAGAAGAAAAGAGCGCCTCGAGCGGAGCCTCGAACGCATCCTCAATCGCCGCTTTGATGGCGTGAAAGGGCGCCGGCGGAAGATCGTCCTGCAGCCGCGACAGGTTGTCCGCAGCTTGCGCTCCGACCAGATCGGGACGGGTTGAGAGCGTCTGACCGAGCTTGATCGCGGGTGGCCCGATCTCCTGGAGTGCAGCCGCATAATCCGGAGTTGTGGGTACGCGAGCTCCAAACCGCGCCAGGCGAGTCACCCTTCGTACCGGCAGCGGCGTCTTTCGGTCGCGCTCAATCCCCGTCAGAGCCCCATGTCGGGCCAAGGTTCGACCCCATTTCAGAAGCCGCCAGAGATGGACGATGGGGGTCGTCAAATTCGCCAGCCGCTATGAATGCACACAAGACCACCGAAAATCGGTTCGGCCTTGGTTTGGGCGAATCCTGCCTCGGCTATCATCTGCCGGAACTGCTCCGGCTTGGGGAATCGACGGATGGATTCCACCAGGTAGCGGTAGCTTGCTTCGTCTTTTGCCACCGCTTTCCCGATCCGCGGGATGACCTTGTCCGCCCAGAGATCGTAAAGATCTGCAAAGCCAGGCCATTCGCTGGTCGAGAATTCGAGGCAGAAGAAACGGCCGCCATGCTTCAGTACCCGATGCGCCTGTCTGAGGGCGGCGGGAATGTCGCTCACATTCCGGATTCCGAAGGCGATCGTATAGGCGTCGAAGGTTCGGTCGGTGAAACTCAGGTCTTCGGCATTCTCCTGCTTCCAGGAGAGATTCTCTATGCCGCGCTCCTTGGCCCTCTTCATCCCGACTGCGAGCATGTCCGGGTTTATGTCGGCGACCGTGATGTGGGCGCCGCGCTTGGCCAGCCGGAAGGCAATGTCGCCCGTGCCTCCCGCCATGTCGAGGATCTGCTCCCCTGCCCGCGGCTTCACGCGGGCGAGGAAACGATCCTTCCACCGGCGATGCAGCCCGCCCGACATCAGGTCATTCATCATGTCGTAACGCCGCGCGACCGAGCTGAACACTTGTCCAACCCGCCGCGTCTTTTCGCTCGGGGTTACCAGCTCGTCTCCGAAATTGACCTGATCCGTCATGGCTCGCCTCTAGCTCGGTGAAGCAACGTTCGCCATATCGGCTGAGTGCCAGAACTTCCCGAAGTTGAAACCACGGTGCGTGGGTTGGAGAAAGTGCTGCTGGGTCGCGAGTTGAGACGAGTCGAGCCGCGCCGGGCGGATTTGCGCCGTGCTTTCCCGGCAGGGCTCGGGCAACGGCTGACTGGTGCTCGAGTGATCAAGCTGGGACGCCGGGGAAAATACGGGCTGATCGACACCGACCGCGGCGACACAATGATTTTTCACCTCGGCATGTCGGGCAAGTGGCGAATCGCCCCGAATGAGTTGGAGGCCCACGATCATCTCCTTTTCGAAACGGACGAGGATCTCGTGGTTGTGCTCAACGATCCGCGGCGTTTCGGTTCGGTCGATCTTGTGCCTACGAAGGAGGTGAGTGATTGGGTCGCGATTGCTGACCTCGGCCCTGAACCTCAGGAGATTGGTGCAGATGAGCTGCGCGAAAGGCTTCGCGGCAGGCAGGCGCCGATAAAATCTCTCTTGCTGGATCAGCGGATTGTTGCGGGGCTGGGCAACATCTATGTCTGTGAAGCGCTCCACCGAGCGCACATCAATCCGCAGCGTTCCGCAGGCCGCCTTTCGCGCGCTTCAGTGGAGCGTTTGGCCGAAGCGATTCGCGAAGTGATCGGCGAGGCAATCGAAGCCGGCGGCTCGACCTTGCGCGACTATGCTCGGCCGGACGGGGAGCTTGGGTATTTCTCCAAGCAATTTGCAGTCTACGACCGGAAAGGCCAGTCCTGCCTCTCCTGCGAGACGCCCGTGCGCCGAATCATTCAAGGCGGACGTTCGACATTCTACTGCCCCAAGTGCCAGCGTTGACCTCAGAGGCCGTTGAGGGTAGGGAGCCGCGACTTCGGTGCGAGCCTGTGGGCCGCGCCGTTTTTCATTGAGCTAGAGGAACACGATGGCGAATACGCCGCAAGCCAAGAAGCGCATCCGTCGCAACGCCCACCGAGCGGACATCAATCATGCACGAATCAGTCGAATTCGTACCTTTGTGAAACAGGTCGAGTCGGCGATTGCCTCGGGCAAGAAGACTGAAGCAGCCGAGGCCTTGAAGCGGGTTCAGCCTGAGATTGCTCGCGGCGTGGCTCGCGGCGTTTTGCACAGGAACACCGCCTCCCGGAAATTTTCCCGGCTGGTCAAAAGGGTTGCCGCACTCGGCTGAGATCGCCTGCCAAAGACACCTCTTAAAAGGGCCGCTGGAGTGATCCGGCGGCCCTTTTTGTCTGGTTTTCAAAAAAGCCAGTGATTCCCGCGATTCGCGGATTAACTAAGGCGTTAACCATAGATAGTTTTGGCGGTTTTCTAACGTTTTCGAGCGATTTCTCGGATTTCCGCTGTCAAGTCATTTTTCTTTCGGTTTGATGAAAAATCGGGCTTGAAAGCTGCCGCCGAGACTTTCAAAAACACCCTTCCGAGGCGCGAATCCGCGCCGGGGGCAAGAGAAAAGATAGCGATGGGCGCGCGACTCGGGTCACGCGCAACGGGATATTTTTGTCTTGCGACCAGGGGCAAGAGAGGGAGGCGCGAGCCAGTGCAGGGCGGACGATCGGACTCATGCCTGGAAGCAGGTGATAGCAGGGTGGCGGCCCCGCTCGATGCGGCGTGGGATTCGATTCGCGCCGGCCTTCGCCGCGATCTCGGCGCCCGCACCTTCGACGGATGGCTGAAGCCAGCGCATCTTGGTTCGCTCGATCCGGACACTGGCACGCTGGAACTGTTGATGCCCAGCCAGTTCATGGCCGACTGGGTGCGCTCGCACTTCGGCGAGCGGCTGGCACTCGCGTGGAAGACGACTCTGCCGCTGGTTCGTGACGTGCGAGTCGTTGCCGCCTGTGACGCGCCGAAACCATCCCCTCTCCTGATCCTCGAAGAAATCCCGGCTGCTGCCCCCGTCGAGCGCGATCCGTCGGCTCCGAATTTCGATCCGCGATACCGGTTTGAAACTTTCGTCATCGGCAAGGCGAACGAGGTCGCTGCCACCGCCGCCCGAACCCTGTCGACTGCGGATCAGGTCAGCTTCAACCCCCTGTTCATTCATGGCGGTACAGGCCGCGGCAAAACCCATCTTCTTCACGCGATCGGTCACGCCTTCGGTGCGAGCTTCCCGGGCCGTCGAATCGTTTCGATGTCCGCCGAGAAGTTCATGGTCGAGTTCATTCGTGCGCTGAAGGACAATGACACGATCGGCTTCAAAAGCAGGCTCCGCGGCGCCGACCTGCTGCTGATCGACGACGTCCAGTTCATCGCCGGAAAGGATTCCACGCAGGAAGAATTCTTCCACACGATGAACGAGATTATCGGCGCCGGAAAACGGCTGGTGATCACCTCCGATCGTGCGCCGCAGGACCTCGATGGCATTGCGCCGCGCATCCTGTCGAGGCTGTCGTGGGGCTTGGTCGCGGACATCAACTCCGCCGATTTCGAGCTTCGCTACAATATCATAATCGCCAAGCTGGCGGCTCTTCCGGCAGTCGAGATGCCCCGCAATGTGGTCGAGTTCCTCGCTCGCCGGGTCACCTCCAGTGTCCGCGAACTGGAGGGGGCTCTCAACCGCATCGCGGCTTATGCGATGATGACGGGGCGAGAGATCGACGTGGCATTCGTCGAGGAAGTTCTGGCGAACGTCCTTCGCGCCAACCAGCGCCGAATCTCGATCGACGAAATCCAGACTCAGGTTGCCGAGCATTACCGGATTCGAAAGGCGGAGATGACCTCCGCCCGCCGCGCCCGCGAAGTGGCCCGCCCGCGGCAAGTGGCAATGTATCTTTCCAAGCAGCTCACGCCCAAGTCGCTGCCGGACATCGGGCGGCGGTTCGGCGGGCGCGATCACACCACCGTGATTCACGCCGTCCGGCAGATCGAAAGGCTCAGGGCGCAGGATTCGGAGTTGGACGCGGATATTCGATTGCTGACTCGCCAGCTCGAAGGCTGATCGCAGCCCTAGAAGTTCAATCCAAGCGACGCGTAGAAATGGTAGCCGGTCCGGTGATCGGCCCAGGTCGGCCCGCCTGACGCCAGAAGTGAGGCGATGCCGGAAAGGTGCACGATTACTCCGGCACCGGCATCTGTCTCACCCGTTCCGCCATTGCTGTCCGAACCTTGATGCGCAATTTCCACGCCGGCAGTGAATCCATTGCCGAAATCGTGCGTAACTGCGGCGCCTTCCTGCCAAAAGTCGCGATTTTCCGACCCGGGATTGATTTCGTAGCCCCCGCCGCCAAACAGGCTGGTCGGCCCCCAATTCTTCTGAAGCCAAATCGGGATCAGCAACTTTGCCCGCCCTCGACCTTGCAGAGTCGAAGTCGGCAGGAACGCGCGCGGGAAGACCGCAGCGGAAACACCGCTCTTCTCGTCGTGCAGGAATCGATATTTGACCGCGAGCTCCAGATCGCCGGTACCGCCCCGCCAGCCGGACTCGCGATCATGCTCGAAGGAGAGCGGGAGTGTCGCGGTTAGTTGTACATCGCGGATCGCGCCGTAGTTCAGATCGAGACCGGCATCCGCGTCCACGCTCGAGCTTTCGCCTTGGCCGTCTCCAAAGGCGTAGATCTCCCAATGGCGAACATCCGTGGGCTCCGGATCGTCAGTAATGAAGGGAGGTCCCGCGGCGGCCGGAGCGGCCGCAAGCAGGGTGAGAATTCCAAGCGCTACAGAAATCGAGCGAATCAAGCCGCAGCTTCCGCGTTTCCCGGATGCCGCCCGGCCCGCTGCGGCAGCATGATGATTAGCGCAAGGATCACGACCACGAGGACAGCCGACGCTACGGGCCGGCTGAACTCGAGCCCCCCCTTCGCTACCGGCTTGTCGAGGAAGTCGCCGACCGTTGCACCGAGCGGCCGGGTCAGGATGAACGCTGCCCAGAAGAGGAAGGCGCGATTCACTTTCCGGCTGGTGAAGTAAAAGATCGCAAGTACTGCGAGGCCAGCGCCAAAGGCGAGCGCTCCGCCCTCGTAGCCAAGACCCCAGCCGCCCTCGGAGGTATCGTCAGCCGCCCAATCGCCAAGCGCAGTGCCCAGGGTTTGGGAGAAAGTGATCGTGATCCAGTAGAAGATTTCCTGGCGGGGGGAGACGATGGTGTTGACGTTGACAGTTCCCAATGTTCGATACCAGGCAAACAGCGAAGCGAGCACGCAGGCGAGCAGCAATAGCGATCCGCCGGGATAGCCGATGCCCAACGAGCGGTCGGCGAAATCCGCGAGCGTCGTTCCAAGCGTCGTCGAAGCGACAATGGTGGCCCAGTAAAGCCACGGATTGAACTTGTGCGCGCGAATCTGGACCCAGACGAGCGCAATGAGGGCAATGCCGAAGATTGCGGTGCCGATCAGATAACCGCCATAAACAGGGTTTGGCGTGGTCTCGCCCAGCCAGGTCATGGTGACGGTGTCTCCGCCGGTCTCCCCCAGCGTCGTCGCGAGGATTTTGATGATCCAAAATCCGAGCGTCACCGCCGGGACTTTCGTCAGCAGTTCGGACGCGAGGTCTCGCGAGCCGTGCGAATCGGTCTCCATTGCTTCGCTCCTGACGGTGCCGCCAATTCGTTTCAACCCGCCCAGGTACTCATTGTGCCGCGAAGCCGGAAAACTTGCTTCCGCTGAGCGGTTTTGTTGCCGATGCGGGGAAGGATGGAGAGAAAAATGGTTACGAAGAAGACCGGAAGCAGCAGCTCAAGCAGTAAAATGGGCGCGAGCGGCGGCCGCTCGAGCAGCAGCAAGTCGAGCAGCGGTTCGAGCCGAAGCTCGTCCAGCCGAAGCAGTTCCAGCAAAGGCGGCAGCAGCCGGAACACGCACCGCTAAGCTTCACGAAAAATAAGCGGAGCGCCCGGGGAAACCCGGGCGCTTTTCATTGGCTGGGTGTGACTTTTCCTGTTCCACGCGTCTCACTAGTGAGAGCATCGGAAGGGGAGAGTCGATGAAGTTTGCGTTTGCGTCAGCCTTGTTGATCGCTGGTTCGGCGGCCACTGCCCAGCTGTACCGGGATCCATCAGCGCCAGTCGACAAGCGAGCGGCCGACCTGGTCAGCCGGATGACTCTCGACGAAAAGGCCGCGCAGATGCAGAATGCCGCGCCGGGAATCCCCCGTCTCGGAATTCCACCCTACGATTACTGGAACGAAGCGCTTCACGGAGTCGCGCGCGCTGGTGAGGCCACCGTTTTCCCGCAGGCCATCGGAATGGCCGCTACCTTTGACAAGGAACTGCTCCACCGGGAGGGCCGCACGATCGCGATCGAAGCGCGCGCAAAGTACAACCAGGCGCAGCGGGACAAGAATTACGATCGCTATTACGGGCTGACTTTTTGGTCGCCGAACATCAACATCTTCCGCGATCCACGCTGGGGACGCGGACAAGAAACGCTTGGCGAAGACCCGTATCTGACCGGCGTCCTGGCAACCGGCTTCATTACCGGCATTCAAGGCGACAATCCGCGCTATTTCGAGGCGATTGCGACGCCGAAGCATTTCGACGTCCACTCGGGCCCCGAGCCGCTGCGGCACAAATTCAATGTCGACCCGTCGCGGCAGGACTTGTCGGAGACCTATCTCCCCGCCTTCCGCCGAGCGATTACGCAGGGGCACGCGCAGTCGCTGATGTGCGCGTACAATGCTGTCTACGGGACCGCGGCGTGTGCCAATGCGCTTCTGCTGAATGATTATCTTCGCGGCGACTGGGGATTCAAAGGGTTCGTCACCTCCGACTGCGGCGCGATCGACGATATCCTGAACGGCCACCACAACGCGACTTCGATGGCCGAGGCAGCGGCGCTGGCAGTGAAGGCCGGCACCGATACAGGCTGCGACTTCAACGACGAGATGCTGGCGATTCCGGAGGCAGTGAAGAAAGGCTTCGTCAGCGAAGCATTGGTCGATCAGGCGGTCGAGCGGCTTTTTGCTGCTCGAATCCGGCTCGGCATGTTCGATCCGCCCGCAGACGTCCCTTTCTCTTCGATCCCGTACAGTGACGATCATTCGCCCGCCCACAAGGCTTTGGCGCTCAAGGCGGCACAGGAATCGATCGTGCTTCTGAAGAACGACGGCGTTCTTCCACTCGCTCAGAACTTCCGCAATATCGCCGTGGTCGGCCCAACGGCGACCGCGCTGATCGACCTTGAAGGCAATTATAATGGCACGCCGGTCGGCGCGGTGCTGCCGTTGGACGGGATGGAGCAGGCGTTCGGCGCCAACCGTGTAGCTTATGCCCAGGGCGCTCCGTTCACAGCGGAACTGCCCGTGATGGTGCCCCGGACCGCCTTTCCCGGCGGCCTCACCGAAACTTTCTACAACGATGCGAATCTGTCCGGCGCGCCGGTGGCAACGCGCCACGTCCAGGAGATCGACGTCAACTGGGCCGGCATCGACCCCGCGCCGGGAGTCGATCCGAACACCTTCTCGGTGCGCTGGTCGGGGCAAATCGCGGTGCCCGCGCCAGGTGATTACGAGTTCGAGCTCCAGACGCGGCGTCGCTGCGATGTGGGAAACGGCACCGAGAGCTACACCATCCATATCGCTGGTTCGCCCGACCAGCATGTCGAGATGCGATGCAACAAGCGCGACCAGACTTTCCAGCCGATGCGAGTTCACTTCGCCGACACCACGCCGCGCGCTTTCTCGATCGACTTCGCACATGAATCGTCGCGCGCGAGCGACGTCACCTTTGCCTGGAAAGCGCCAGTGGACGCGCTTCGCGAGCAGGCGGTGTACATTGCACGGAAGGCCGATGTCGTCGTTGCTTTCGTCGGCCTCAGCGCGTGGCTCGAGGGCGAGGAAATGCCGCTGGAAGTGCCCGGTTTCGCTGGCGGCGACCGGACCAGCATCAACCTCCCCGCGGCACAGCTGCAGCTGCTTGAAGCGCTCGAAGCGACGGGCAAGCCGGTGGTGATTGTGCTTCAATCCGGCTCGGCAATCGCGCTTGGCGATACCAATGCGAAAGCGAGGGCCGTGCTAGAGGCCTGGTACCCGGGCGAGCAGGGCGGCCAGGCGATTGCCGATGTCCTCTCCGGCAAGGTCAATCCGTCCGGACGGCTGCCGGTAACTTTTTACGCTTCGACGGACCAGTTGCCGCCCTTCGCCGACTACAGCATGAGCAAGAGGACGTACCGCTATTTCTCTGCGCAGCCGGAATATCCGTTCGGCTACGGCCTCAGCTATACGCATTTCAGCTACAGCGGGCTTAAGGTGTCGGGCGCGGGCCACAGCCGGACGGTATCGGTTCGGGTCGCCAACTCGGGCGGTCGAGAGGGCGACGAGGTGGTGGAGCTCTATCTGACTCCACCTGCGGGCGAAGGATTGCCGCTCGAATCTCTGAAAGGCTTTGAGCGCCTTCACCTTGCGCCGGGTCAGTCGCAGACGGTCACCTTCCCGCTCGCTCCGCGCGAACTCGCGTTTGCGGACACGAAGGGAAAGATGCGAACCCGGAAGGGCCAATACCAGGTCTGGGTGGGCGGCGGCCAGCCGGGGACCGGCGCGCCTGGTGCGGCTTCCACGTTCAACCTCGCCAGCAGTACCGTACTTCCTGACTGAGCTAAAAAGAGAGAGCCCACCCGGACAAACATCCGAGTGGGCTCACCCCCTCCCCTCAGAGGGAGTTCAGGCGTGCGCCGGATGCGCTGGAATGGTGATCCGGACGTTCTCGCCATTCTGTCCGGGAAATCCGGTGAAGAGCGCCTCGATCAGCGGCGGAAGCACGCGATCCAGCCGATTTGTGAATGCACGCGCCTGGGCGCGGCCGTCGAACAGCGGCTGGCCACTACCGACCGCACGGATGTGCATATCGACCTCGCCGCCATATTCGGTGTGGCTGTCGAGGAAGCTGTCACCCATGAACGGGTCGCCCCAGCCATAATAGAATGGGGAATAGAAACCGAAGCGCGGACGGAAAAACGGGCCGCCGAAGGGGCCGCCAAACGGATCGGGATCAATGACCTGATGCCCGTGATCGACGTTATAGCCGAGCTGGACGATCATGGTCGCGGCCTTGGGGTCGGTTGACGGCTGGAACCCGCGAGCCGCAAGCTGCTGCGCCACGATCCCGGCATAGCGCTGGAATTCCAGGCCCCCCATCTTGGCCATTCCCTCGCCGGGGATGACAGTGAAGGTCTGGCCCTGCGGCGCGGGCATTGCCTGATAGCGGGTCACCTCTGTGCTGAGTCCGGTGGCGCAGGCGGAAAGACCTGCCGCCGCAACGCCCATCAAAGCCGCGGCGGCCAATTTGGAGATACGCATACTCACCCCTCCCATTGGGAAAACACGGTTATTGCAGAGCCATAGCCTAACACAAGAGCGGGTGAACCGTCGATGAAGCGTGGCCTAGAGCCGGCGAGGCGATGTCCGCGATCCCTATTTATGAAGCCACGCCAGCGCGTATTTCACCGCGGCGACTCCCCAGATCACCAGTGCCGCATCGAAGGCGACGGCAAGGACCGCTGCAATGGCTCCGAGAATCACGAGAACACCGTCGCGGTAAATCAAGGCGAGTCCGAACAGGACGATGGCGACGGCGGGCGCATTGTGGATCATCAGGATCGGAAGACCTGCGATCACCGAAAGCGCCATGCAGGTCAGCCCGATCGCTCGCGTCGCGGCGGGATTCGTCAATTGGCCGAGCCGAGGGCGGAAGATGCGCTCAACCCGCGCTTCGACCGGACTCATCTTGGCGATCAGCTGGTGCAGCTCAGCCTTTGTGAGGCCGCGCCGGTCGATCCGCTTCGGGAACCAGGGGCTTCCTCGTCCCAGCGCCATCTGCGCCGAAACCAGCACCAATGGTATTGCGAGGACAGTGTTCGTCCCAGGCGGGAGCGGGATGATGTTGATTGCCGCCAGAATGACCAACAGGCCGCCCCAGACCCGCGAGTGAAGTTCCTCGGAAAGATGCGAAAGGCTGATCCGGTCCGGACCGCTCTGCTGTGCAATCTCTCGAAGCCGCTCGGAAAGACTTAGCGGTCGGGCAGGTGAGTCATTCTCGTCCACACCCAGCAGTCCGGACTAGGCGAGGCCAACGGCCGCTTTGGCCTTGGCAAGGATCGGCGCTCCGATTTCGCTTGCGCGCCGCGCCCCGTCTTCCAGGATGCGGTCAAGTTCGGCCGGATCGCGGCGGAGTTCTTCCAGGCGGCTCCGGATCGGCGCCAGCAGCGCGATCAGCGCGTCAGCGACCGCGGGCTTAAATGCGCCGAATCCCTGACCCGCGAACCGGGCGAGGACTAGCTCCACCGTTTCGCCCGTAACGGCAGCGTAGATCGTCACAAGGTTCCTGGCTTCTGGGCGACCGTTCAGCCCCGCCGGATCCTCGGGCAGAGGCTCCGGATCTGTCTTCGCCTTGCGGATCTTCTGCCCGATCGTGTCGTCGTCGTCGATCAAGTTGATCCGGCTCATGTCCGACGGGTCGGACTTCGACATTTTCGCAGCTCCCTCGCGAAGGCTCATGATCCGGGCGGCGTTTTCGCCGATGAACGGTTCGGGAAGCACGAACAGGTCCGTTCCGTAATCGGTGTTGAACTTGATCGCGATGTCGCGGGTCAGCTCCACATGCTGCTTCTGGTCTTCCCCGACCGGGACATGACTCGCGTTGTAGAGCAGGATGTCAGCCGCCTGGAGGACCGGATAGTCAAACAGGGCGACGGAAGCGCCTTCCTTGTTCTTCCCCGATTTGTCCTTCCACTGAGTCATCCGGTTGAGCCAGCCGATTCGAGCCGTCCCGTTCAGGATCCAGCAGAGCTCCGAATGCGCCGGAATCGCGCTTTGCTGAAAGAGGGTGGACTTGGCGGGATCGATCCCGCTGGCGATCAGCGCCGCCGCCATTTCGCGGATGCTCGAGCGCCGGACCTCCGGATCCATGAAATCGGAGAGGGAATGGAGATCGGCGAGGAAGAACAGGCATTCCACCTCGTCCTGCATCCGGACCCAGCGAAGGATTGCGCCCAGCAGGTTGCCGAGGTGCAGGCCGCCGGTCGGCTGAATTCCGGAAACGACCCGCTTCATCGATCTCTCACTCATGCCTTTCGCGACCGCTTCATCAGGAGCTTGATGTCGTCGGGGACGAAAGCGCCGGTCGCGAAGCAGGCGACGCCGTAGACGGCGACCCCGGAGCCGACAAGCACCACGAGCGCGCCGAACCGTCGGAAGATAGACCCAGTCATGTACGGATCGACGAGCGGCGAGAACCAGTACAGCGCCACGCCCATGATGAGGGCGGCGATCACAAGCCGCGGGATTCGGCGGCGAAGCCGCGCGTCACTTTCGAAATGCCCTCGCTTCCGAAGCGTACGATAGAGCATCCCGACGTTCACGATGGACGCGAGCGCCGTCGCCAGTGGCGGGCCTACATGCTTGAGCGGAAGGATGAAGGCGAGGTTCAGCGCGAGATTGATCGCGATGGAGATCATCGCGTAGCGCATCGGCGTGCGAGTATCCGACCGCGCATAATAACCGGGGGTCAGCACCTTCACGAGGACGTAGGCGGGCAAGCCCACTGAGAAAGCGGCGAGCGCCTGCCCGGTCTTCACCGCATCGCCCGCATCGAAATGGCCGTGCTGCAGCAATCCGGTGATAATCGGAACCCCGCAGATTACAAGGGCGACTGTCGCGGGCAGAGTGAAGAACAGCGCAAGCTCCAGGCCGCGATTCTGGGTCGCCATCGCATCGGCATCGTCGCCGCGACCGAGTTGGGCGGAGATGGTCGGAAGCAACACCGTGCCGAGACCGATTCCAATCAGCCCGAGCGGCAGTTGGTTCAGCCTGTCAGCGTAGTAGATGTACGTCAGCGACCCGGCCTGCAGGAAGTAGCCCGCGAGCGCGGTCGAAATGAGCAGGTTGAACTGAACCGCGCCCGTGCCGGCGGCGGCAGGAGCCATGAGCTTCATCAGGCGCTTCACGTCAGGCGTGAGCCGCGGCATCCGGATCCTGAGGTGAATTCCGCTTCTCCAGCACGCCTGGAGGAGCCACGCGAGCTGAAGCGCACCCCCAATTGTCACCGCGATCGCCTGGTTCTTAGCCGTGAAGAGAGGCTCGTGTGTGTGGAAGAAAATGAGCGCGACGATCTGCGCGACATTGAGCAGGATGGGCGCCGCAGCCGCGACCCAGAACTTGTGCAGTGAATTGAGGATTCCGCCCGCGAGCGAGGCGAGCGAGATCAGCATCAGGTACGGGAAGGTGATCCGCGACAGCAGCACCGCGAAGGCGAACTGCTGGTGCGTGGGATTGTGGAACCCGCCTGAGATCAGGAAGGTCGCGGGCCAAGCGAACAGCTCAAGCAGCAGCGTCATTACGATGAGCGCCGGCAGCAGGACGGATAACGCGTCCTGGGCGAAAGCGACGCCGGCCGAGAGCCCCGGTCCCTCCTTGTCGGCGACCTTGTGGTTAAACATCGGAATAAAGGCTGCGGAGAAGGCGCCTTCGGCGAACAGCGCCCGGAACATGTTCGGCATCCGCCAGGCGATGGTGAAGGCGTCGGAGGCGAAATTCGCGCCCACATATTCCGCGAACAGCATGTCGCGAGCGAGTCCGAGCACGCGGCTAGCCAAGGTTAATCCGCCGACCGATCCCAGCGCTTTGGTGAGATTCATGTCCGCGGCTCCGCCTTTTTTATCGGAGGCTCAGGCCTCGCTGGGCTCATCCCCCGAGGGAGTCGCACCAGCAACCGCACCCTGCTGGCCCTGCTGCGCCTGCATCTGCGCCATATAGGCTGCGGCGAAGTCGATCGGCTCGAGGAGAAGCGGCGGGAATCCGGAATTCTGGATGGCTTCGGCAACGACCTGCCGCGCAAACGGGAACAGAAGCCGCGGCGCCTCGACCAGAAGGAAAGCGCCCATCGCTTCTTCCGGGAAATTGCGAAGCGCGTAGAGGCCGGCATAGCTGAGGTCGACGAGGAAATGGACGCCGTTGCTGGACTGCGCCTTGACCTCGGTCTTGAGCACGACCTCGTGCATGTCCTCGCCGGCGCGTTCGACATTCAGCTGGAAATTCACGTCGAGCGCGGGCTGTTCCTGCCACTGGAATACCTGCGGAGCGCTCGGGCTCTCGACCGAGAGATCTTTGATGTACTGGGCCAGGGTGGCGACCTGCGGCTCGTTTCCGGCCGCGGCCCCGTTGCCGTTGCTCGCGGCTCCGTTTGAGCCGGGATTCGATTGCTGCTCAGCCATTGCACTTGCCTCGAATGGAATGGGTCGCGGACCCGGAAGATGGCCGGGTGCGTTGTTGATGGCGCGCCTAGCAGTCACCTGATTGGCGTGCAATGGGAGTTCCGCTTCGCGGGCGGCTTTGAATCTGCCCGCGGTGCGCATATGTTAGGGCACAAGATCGCATTGGAATCACATCTTTGACCGTCATCGTCATTCTCGCGCTCGTCGCATTGTTCATCGGACTGAGGCTTTATAGCGTCCTTGGCGAGCGCACGGGGCACGAGCAGCAGCCCATCGTGAAACCTGCCGAGGCCGAGCCGCGCATCGATCGGCCGGCGGTCGCACCCAAGCCCGTTCCGCAGCCGACCGCGGAGAATGCGGACCTGGCCTATCTGCCGATGGCCGGCCCTGGGGTGAGGGCAATCCTGGCTGCCGATCCGAGCTTCGACGTCGCCCGGTTCCTCGAAGGTGCCCAGGCCGCGTACAAGATGATGCTGGAGGCGTTCTGGAAAGGCGACCTTTCCGCCGTTCGCTCGCACGTGGATGAGAATGTCTACGACGCGTTCGAGGCTTCGGTGGATCAGCGCAAGAAGGACGGTCTCACCCTCGATAACCGGCTGGTCGCAGTCGAGCAGGCGGTGATCTCCTCCGCATCGCTGGAACGCAGCATCGCCTTCGTGACTGTCCGCTTCGAAGCGGACATCGCGGCCGTGACCCGCAACAAGGACGGCGAAGTGGTCGCCGGATCGATGACCGACGCCGTCCAAACCCGCGACTTGTGGACCTTCCGCCGCGATATCGCGTCGCGCGATCCCAACTGGCTCCTGGTCGAAACCGACGAGGAAGAGTGAGAGGCTGGCTTAGAGGGGCCGCCCTCGCGTCGCTTGCCCTGCTTTCCGCCTGCGTCAGCAGGCCCTTGCAGCCGCCCGTCACGCAGCCGCCGCCAACGACCCAACCGCCCAAGCCGCCGCCTCCCGCCAATGCACTTCAGGAGGGGATTTCGGTTGTTGAGCCGAGACTGCTCGACGAGGGAAACGCGGAGCGTGCGCTGGCGGCCTTCCGGATCAGTTGTCCGTCAGTAACATCTCGAATCGACAAGTCGGGACTGACGCAGCCGGGCGACTGGACGGCGCCGTGCGCCGCTGCTCAGTCTGTCCCGCCCGGATCGGCGTCGGGCTTCTTCCAGAGCGCTTTCGACTGGGTGCAGGTAGGGACCGGAAAAGCGTTCGCCACCGGCTATTACGAGCCGGAGATCGCCGTCTCCAAGACGCAGACGCCCGGCTATACCGTGCCGATCTACATGGTCCCCCCCGACCTGATCCGCTGCACACGGGCGGATGGAACGACCGGACGCGGGCGGATCGATCCCGCGACAGGGATGTGCGTCCCTTATTACAGCCGCACCGATATCGAGAACGGCGCGCTTGCCGGAAAGGGGCTGGAGATCGCGTGGGCAGCGGATCCAGCGGACGTCTTTTTCGCAGAAATCCAGGGCTCGGCCAAGCTGGACTTCACCGACGGCACCGCGGTCCAGATCGGCTATGCCGACCAGAATGGGCTCGCTTATGTTCCCATCGGGAGGGTCATGAAGCAGCAGGGCATTCTTCCGCCCGGCGGCACCAACATGCAAGCGATCAAGGCGTGGCTGCGCGCCAATCCCGCCGCGGGGCAGCAGTTGATGCTGCAGAACCCGTCCTACGTCTTTTTCAAGGTGCTGAGCGGACCAGGGCCGCTCGGCGCTCTCAACCTGCCGATCACCGCGCAAGGTACCGTCGCGGCTGACCCTGCGTTCGTTCCGCTTGGCACACCGATATTCCTGGCGATAGACCGCCCCGAACCGGACGGTTTGTGGGTAGCGCAGGATGTCGGAGGTGCGATCAAGGGCGCCAACCGGTTTGATACCTTCTGGGGCTCGGGACCGCAGGCTGCGCAAATCGCGGGCGGAATGGCTGCGTCGGGTCAGGCGCTGCTTCTGATTCCGAAGGGCACGGCCCAGCGTGCGCTCGCTCACCCCTGAAGAGGCTGAGCTCTGGGCCAGAGTTGCTGAAACCATTCGGCCGCTGTCGCGGCAGCCACATGCGCCTTCTGGACCGGCGGTTCCGAAGAGCCAATTGAGGACCCAGGCTCAACGCCTCCCACGGCAAGCGGAGCGCCCACCCAATTCATCATCTCGTCCGGAATCCCTTTCGGCAAAGACTCTCGATTCCGGTTGGGACAGGCGACTTCGGTCAGGATCGGTGGAACCGGACCGGGTGCTGGATCTTCACGGCCGCAACCTCGATCAGGCCTGGCGGGCGATCGACGATGCGCTCGATCGCGCCGTCGCTGCCCGAGAGCGCGTCATGCTCCTGATTACTGGCCACGCCCGGCCGGGAGATCGGGCCCTCGGCCGCGGCCAGATCCGAGCAGCTGTATTTGATTGGCTGGCCGCGTCCCCGCATGCATCCAGCATTGCCGCAGTACGCCCGGCGCACGGGCGGCACGGTGGCTCCGGAAGCCTCTACATCATCCTCCGGCGAGCGAGGTGAATTCCACCTTTTCTTAACCCTCGGCGTTTAACGATTAACTCCAGCGGAAAGAGCCGCAGACGAGGCGCACAATCCCCGATGCAAGCAGGCACGGCTCAGAAAATCAGTAACGCAATTCTTTCGAGCGTGGCGGGCTTTGCTTCGTTCATGTTTTCGTTGATCGCGCTGCTGTTCCTGACGAGGTTCGACGAGAAGATCGTCGCCTCGCTCCTCGCCGGCGTCTTTTGCCTGATGATCAGCTACATTGCGTCGGAGCGGCCGAACAGCGAAAGCGCGCGAGCACTCGGCGCACTCGCCGATCGCTTGATGGCCGTCGAAGACGGCGATCTCATTTCGCCTGCGCCACCCGCTCTTCGCGAGACGATGCCCAAGCTTGCAACCGCCGTCGACACGCTCTTCGCGGAAGTTCGCGCGTCGATCGAAAACGCTCATGCGCTTGGCATGTACGACCCGGTGACCTCGCTTCCCAACCGGCTTCACTTTCGCTCCGAGGCTGACAAGCTCCTTGGCGAGGTGCCCGAAGGCGCGCTCGCGGCGATGCTGTTCGTCGACCTCGATCGCTTCAAGAACGTCAACGACAGCCTCGGTCACGCTCGTGGCGACCAGCTCCTCATTATGGTCGCCAATCGGCTTCGCGTGGTGGTCACGGCTGAGGTCGGAGAGACGATTGCGAAACGCCCGCTTCTCGCCCGGCTCGCAGGGGACGAATTCACGATTTTCTTCCCGCAGATCGATTCGGCGGACGATATCGAGCGCGTTGCGCGGCGGATCGCGCTCGCGATCGCGGAGCCGTTTGAGCTTTACGGGCACAGCATCGACATTGGCGCTTCGGTCGGTGTGTCGCTGACGCCGGACCACGGCTCGACCGTCGAATCGCTCATGCGCGCCGCCGACATCGCCATGTACCGTGCAAAGTCGCGGGGCGGCGGTCAGCATTGCCTGTTCAACAGCGAACTCGCCGCCGAGCATCAGTCGAAGATCGAGATCGAGAAGGCCCTGACCGAGGCTCTGCAGCATGGCGGGTTCCGTCTCGCGCTGCAGCCGCAGTTGAGCCTGATGACAGGGGAAGTGGTCGGCGCCGAAGCGCTGCTTCGCTGGGATCATCCGGTCGAGGGGCTGAAGATGCCCGACACCTTCATTCCAGTCGCTGAGCAGACCGGGCTGGTGTCAGAGATCGGCGACTGGGTGGCCGCCGAAGTGGCTTTGATCCTTTCGACCTGGCAGCGCGACGGGGTTGCGCACCGCATTGCGTTCAACGTCAGTCCGCGCCAGCTCGACCGCGCCGACTTCTTTCCGAGGCTGCGGCAGATTTTCGCTGACCAGAAAGTGCCGCTGTCGCTAATCGAGCTCGAATTCACCGAGAGCGCCGTGATGGAGGTGAGCCAGCATGTGCTGGACGAGATCGGGCTGCTTCGAGAAGGCGGTGCGAGAGTCGCGATCGACGATTTCGGAACCGGCTATTCCAACCTCGCGCGTCTGCGCTCGATGCCGGTCGACCGCGTGAAGCTCGACCCCTCGTTGATCTGCGACATCGAACGGTCCGAACAGGCGCGGGTTGTGGTTCAGGCGGTGGTCCAGTTGATCCACGGAGTCGGCTGCGAGATCGTCGCCGAGGCGGTCGAAAATAGCGCCCAGGCCGACATCCTCCGAGCCATGGGCTGTCAGATAGTCCAGGGCTTCGTTTTCGCCGAGCCGATGTTCGAACCCGATTACCGCGCTTGGGTTCGCCACGCCGGAGGGGCAGCGCAAGTCGCCTAAGCGGGATCGCGCTTTAGCAAGAAACTGAGTGGCCCGCTCCGAGGGACTCGAACCCCCAGCCTTCGGGTTCGAAGCCCGACGCTCTATCCGGTTGAGCTAGGAGCGGTTGGGAGCCTCTAATCTCCTAAACGCCGCATTTCCACCCGGCGCTTCATTCAGCCGAACACCTTCTCGAGAACCCGGCCATAGATCCGCGACAGCGCCCGGATGTCTTCGACTGCGGCGCATTCGCCTACCTTGTGCATCGTCGCGTTCGGCAGGCCGAAGTCGACGACGGGACAAAGCTTGATCAGGAACCGTCCGTCGGAGGTTCCGCCGCTGGTCGAAAGCTCCGGCGCGGCCCCGGATTCCTCGCGGATCGACTCCACCACCACGTCGTAGAGCGGCCCCGGCGGAGTGAGGAATGCCTCTCCCGAAATCCGCGCCTTCACCTTGGCGCCGGGAGCCTCGCGCTCGGCAATCTCTTCCACCATCTTCACGAGGTCGGCGCCCTTGTGGAGATTGTTGAAACGGATGTTGAGTTGGGCGGTCGCGCCGCCGGGGATGACGTTGCTGGCATGAGTCGGCGTATCGATCCCGGTGAATTCGAGATTGGAAGGTGGGAAGACATCGGTGCCATCATCGAGGTGAACGGCGTCGAGGGCGGCGATCACTCGGGCCAGCGGCCCAATCGGGTTCGTCGCTCGGTGCGGATAGGCGACGTGGCCCTGAAGTCCCGGCACCTCGATCCACATGTTGACCGAGCCGCGGCGGCCGATTTTCACCGTGTCCCCCAGCCGGTCGACCGAGGTCGGCTCGCCGATCAGGATCATGTCGGGGCGGATGCCGCGCTCGTTCAGCCAGTCGATGATGCGCGGCGTGCCGTAGGTGGAATAGCCTTCCTCATCGCCGGTGATCAGGAAGGAGAGGGTACCCTTGGTCTGCTCGCTCTCAGCCACTGCCGCGACGAAGGCGGCAATCGCGCTTTTCATGTCGTTGGCGCCGCGCCCGACCAGGACTCCGTCCTCGATCCGTACCTCGAAAGGGTCACCGTCCCAGCCGTCGCCGGGAGGCACGACGTCGAGATGGCCGGCAAAGCCGAAATGCGGCGATCCTTCACCGCGGATCGCGACCATATTCTCCGTTGGGCCGTCGGGCGGCTCGCCCATTACCCAGCGATGGCAGGTGAACCCAAGCGGCTGGAGCGCGGATTCGAGGAGGTCGAATACCTCGCCACGCGCCGGCGTGATGCTTGGACAGTTGATCAGTTGCGTCGCAAGCGCGATTGGGTCGGCTGACATGACTGCCGACTAGCAAAGGAATTGCCCATGCCCAAGATCAACCTCGACAACATCGAGCAGACCAACCGCACGAGCTATCCACAGCCCTTTGCTGAGCGGATCGCCGATCGCTGGTCCCGGCGAGTCGGGAAGGCTGGGGGCCTCACCGAGATTGGAGTCAGCCATGTCGTCCTCCAGCCGGGCGCGTGGTCGAGCCAGCGCCACTGGCACGAGGGAACCGACGAGTTCGTCGTGATGCTGGAAGGCGAGGCCGTGCTCGTGGAGAATGAAGGCGAGACGGTGCTTCGAGCAGGCGACATGGCGGTGTTCCCGAAGGATGTCGCCAACGGCCATCACCTGATCAACCGAAGCGACCACGCCTGCTCATTCCTCGCGATCGATAACCAGCGCGATCCCGGCGACTGCCACTATCCCGATATCGATTTGGACCTCAGCATCGAGAAGAGGGCATTCACCCACAAGGATGGCAGCTCTTATTAGCTTATCAGCTTAGGCGAAGACTTCCTCGAGATCCGGCTCAGCGTAAGGATCTGCACCGTACCCATTGGGGCCGCGAGTTCCCGGCAGTGCGCAAAAAACCAGCAGCATCGCCCAAACTGCAAGTTTGAGCACAGAAAACAGTTCCATAGTGGTGATTGCACCGGCCATACGCGAGGCGACGACCACGCCGTAGGCAACGGAACCTAGAAACCAGACACCTAATACCCATAGGCCAGTGCGGCCGAGATCGTGGAGGCGCCGAACGCAAACAGCCAGCAACGGGAAGAGCGTTATCAGTCCAAGCACCAGCCTGGCCGCTCCATACCCCAGACGAAGCTTGGGCAGACCCAAAACATAGTCGAGCGCGCTCGCTAGCGCCTGAACCGTCACGTACAACAGTACGAACCACCAAAATTCAGGCCTGGGAGCGCGGCCGGAGAATGTCGCATATTTCTTCAGCGGCAGGATCGCCCATTCAATTGGATTCAGTTGCTCCATGGCCCGGACTCCTCACGCGAAAATCTGGTCGAACTGATCCCGCCCGTACGGGTCAGGGCCGAAGCGGTTGGGACCGGGGGTGCCCGGAAGGCAGTAGAAGACGATCAGGACGATCATGTAGACGAACTGCAGCAGGCCGATGAGCCCGGCGACGCCAAAGCCTGCGCCGAACGCGGCGGGATCCGGAGGCGTGTTCCCGGCCCGGATCGACGCCAGCATCCCGAACATCACGCTCCCCATGAACACGGCATAGACCAGGTACAGCAGATAAAAGCCGCCGAGCCACCATCCGGACCGGTTAATGTCGTGAAGCCGCCGGACCTGGACTGCCAACCAGGGGACAAGAAGCGCGAGAGAGCCAATCACGAGCAGCAACCAGGCAATACCGAACGCACCAAGCATGCCCGCCGAAGGTGGTGCGTGGGATGCCCCCAAACCTGCGAGCCCGCCGAACAACAGGATCATCATCGCGATCCAGAACACGAAAAACCCAAGCACGAACCACCAAAGCTCGGCCCGCGACGAGCGCCCGGAAAATTCGGCGTAGCGCTTGAGCGGGCGCAACGCCACCCGATGGGACCTAAATCCTGCATTGTCCTGCCCCCTTTTGCCCCGGGTGAAAGCTATCTGTCTGTACGCGCAAAGCAATCCCTCAATTGCGAGGCGCCTGGCGGCGGTAGCTGAGCGCTTCGGCGACATGGATGCGGCCGACCTGTTCGGCTCCGGCAAGATCGGCGACGGTCCTCGCGACTCGGAGCACCCGGTGGAAGCCGCGCGCCGACAGCCGCATCGCCGCGGCAGCATCGGCAAGCAGCTTGCGGCCCGGCTCGTCCGGAGTCGCGACCTGGTCGAGCAATTCGCCGTCGGCTTCGGCGTTGGTGCGGACTCCCGAGCCGTTATAGCGCTTCGACTGCACCTTGCGAGCGGCGGCGACGCGAGCGGCGACTTGAGCACTGCCTTCGGCTGGCGGCGGAAGGGTGAGATCGGCGGCAGAGACTCCCGGCACTTCGATGTGGAGGTCGATGCGATCGAGCAGCGGACCTGAGACTCGCGCCTGGTAATCGGCTGCACAGCGAGGCGCTCGGCTGCACGCCAGCGCCGGGTCGCCAAGATGGCCGCAGCGGCAAGGGTTCATCGCCGCAATTAGCTGCACCCGCGCCGGGAAGGTGACATGGGTATTGGCGCGGGCGACGGTGACGTTGCCGGTCTCCAGCGGCTGGCGAAGCGAATCGAGCACCGGGCGCTGGAATTCCGGCAGTTCGTCGAGGAAAAGGACGCCGAGGTGCGCAAGGCTTATCTCGCCCGGTCGAACCTTGAGTCCGCCGCCGACCAGCGCCGGCATGGAGGCGCTGTGGTGGGGCGCGCGGTACGGCCTCCGACGGCGAATCTTGCCGTCTGCAAGCTCACCGGCGACCGAGGCAACCATCGACACCTCGAGCGCCTCGCTGGGCTCGAGCGGTGGCAGGATGCCCGGAAGGCAAGCCGCAAGGAGCGACTTTCCGGCGCCAGGTGGGCCGCTCATCAGCAGATTGTGGCCGCCGGCTGCGGCGATCTCGAGTGCTCGCTTGGCCATTTCCTGGCCCTTGACTTGGGCGAGGTCGGGGCCGCCTTCGACCGGCTCGGCTTCGGCGACAGTTGGCGTGGCGAGCAGCGAAGTGCCCTTGAGGTGCGCCAGAAGCGCGAGCAGGTCCGGCGCGGCGATCACATCGAGCTGACCCGCCCAACTCGCCTCGCTGCCCTGCGAAGCCGGGCAGATCAGGCCCTTGTCTTCGCTCGATGCGTGGAGGGCGGCGAGAAGGACTCCCGGCGACGCCGCGATCCGCCCATCGAGGCTAAGCTCGCCGACCGCGACATAGTGCGACAGGGTCTCGGCATCCGCCGCTCCGATCGCGGCGAGCAGGCAGAGCGCGATCGGCAAATCGTAGTGTGATCCTTCCTTCGGCAGGTCGGCGGGGGAGAGATTGATCGTGATCCGCTTGGGCGGAAGCGCGAGGCCGATAGCGGACAGGGCGGCGCGGACCCGCTCGCGGCTTTCGGCAACCGCCTTGTCGGGAAGTCCGACGATGACGAAGGCGGCAAGCCCGGACGAGAGCTGGACCTGCACTTCAACCGGGCGCGCTTCGAGCCCGAGGTAAGCCACGGTGGCGACAGTCGCGGTCACTATTCGTCACCCCCGCGCTCTAGGATTCTGTTCTTTGGCTGGGTTCCCGCTTTCGCGGGAATGACGATATCAATTGATACGCAACGCAGACTTCCCCCTAGCTCGGCGGAACAAAGCTAGACCGCTCCGGACCTTTCCCGCAAGCCGCCTTGCGTATAGCGAGGTGTATGACCACATCAACACACATGCAGCCACGCGATCGATTGCGGAAGTTTCTCGACCACCCGATTGTCGAATGGGCTCTGTTCGTGCTGGGCGTACTGCTGGTGCTCGCCGGGTTTGTACTCGCGCCGATCCCAGGCCCTGGCGGCATTTTCCTGATCGCCCCTGGATTGGCGCTGATCCTGAAAACCAGCCTCTGGGCGAAGCGGCACTATGTGCGTTTCAAGCGCTGGCAGCCCAAGGCGGGGCATCTCGCGGATAGGGCTTTGCGCCGCCGATCTGCCAAACGCCGCGAGGCCATTCGCAAGGCGCGGCGGAGCAATGCGGCGAATTGACTTTGCCGCCCCCCTATCTTATCGGGCGCGCAACAGCGGCTGCCGGCTCGGCGGCCCTTTTTCTTTCAGTTTTGAAGGCATGAGCGATGAAGCGCACTTTTCAGCCGAGCAATCTCGTCCGCAAGCGCCGTCACGGCTTCCGCGCGCGCATGGCGACCGTGGGCGGCCGCAAGGTTCTGAACGCGCGTCGTGGCCGCGGCCGCAAGAAGCTCAGCGCTTAGAAACAATTCGAAAGCGATCGGATTTTCTCGCCGCGAACGCCGGAAGGCGCGCTGCGATGCCCGGATTCGTGCTCCTCGTCCGCGACCGCAAGGATGGCGATCCGCTGAAGCGAGTCGGCTTCACCGTCACTAAGAAGATCGGCGGCGCGGTCGTTCGCAACCGAATGAAGCGGCGCTTCCGTGCGCTCGCCCGCGAACTGATCCCCGGCCACGGCTTCGCCGGCTCCGATCATGTGATGATCGGCCGCACTGGCGGGATCGAACGCGATTTCGCGCTTCTTCGCGAGGAGTTGACGAGGGCGCTGAAGAAGATAGCGGCGTGATCGCCCGCTTCCTCATCCTGATCTGCCGCGCCTGGCAAATGGGGCCGTCGCAGGTGCTTCCGCCGAGCTGCCGCTATCAACCGAGCTGCTCGGCCTATGCGATTACTGCGATTCAACGCTATGGGGCCGCGCGCGGGGGCTGGATGGCACTGAAGCGCATCGGTCGCTGCCACCCGTGGGGCGGGCAGGGTCATGACCCTGTTCCGTGATTGATTGAGGATCGGACAAGACGTGAACGACAATCGTAATCTGATCCTCGCGATCGTGCTGAGCGCGCTGGTGCTGCTCGGCTGGAGCTTCTTGTCCCAGAAATTCATGCCGGCGAACCCGCCGCCCAAGGTGGTGAACGGGAAGGTGCAACCGGCGCCGCAGCCGGGCGCTGCGCCTGCTCCTCAGGCCGAAGCGGCAGCGAAGCAGACGGCTACTCAGGTACTCGCCTCCACCCCGCGTGTTCGGATCGAGACGCCTAGCCTTCAAGGTTCGATCAATCTGAAGGGTGCCGAGATCGACGATCTTGTCCTGCTGAAGCAGCGCGAGACGATCGACAAGAACTCGCCGCCGGTTCGGCTGCTGTCGCCGGCCGGTGCGCCCGGCGCCTATTACGCTAGCTTCGGGTGGACCGGGCAGGGTGTTCAGGTTCCGGGGGCCGATACGCAATGGACTCCAAGCGCTCCGCTGCTGGAGCCGGGTAAGCCGGTCACGCTCAGCTGGAGCAACGGCGGCGGCCAGACTTTCCAGCTAATCGTCAGCGTCGATGACGACTACCTGTTTACGGTCCGCCAGCAGGTGACCAATAGTGGCACCGCGCCGGTCGCAGTACGACCGTACGGACTCATCAGCCGGGCGGACAAATCGCCGGATACCAGCCGCTGGACCATGCATGTGGGACCGATCGCTTACCTCGACGGCGCTGCGAAATATGGGATCGACTGGAAGAACCTCGACAACGGGCAGTCGCAACATTTCACTAGCAATGGCGGCTGGCTCGGCTTCACGGACAAGTATTGGCTGACTGCGCTCGCTCCGGCGGGCGGCACGTCGATCGCTGCTGACTTCGTCGGCAAACCGGCCGGCGGCTACCAGGCCGATTATGCGGAACCGCAGCAGGTCATTGCCCCCGGCCAGACTGTGGGCGCCGACACGCGCCTGTTCGCGGGAGCCAAGGACAAGCAGCTGCTCGACAAGTATGAGAGTGCCGGCATTCCCAAGCTGACCAAGTCGATCGACTGGGGCTGGTTCGAATGGTTCATGCGGCCGATTTTCGACGTGTTGATGTTCCTGTTCCACGCGACGGGCAATTTCGGCGTGGCGATCATCTGCCTGACCTTCATCGTCCGGCTGCTCATGTTCCCGATCGCCCAGAAGCAGTTCAAGTCGATGGCCGCGATGCGCAAGCTCCAGCCGAAAATGAAGGCGATCCAGGAGCGGTTCAAGGACGACAAGCCCAAGCAGCAGCAGGAAATCCTGAAACTTTACCAGTCAGAGAAAGTGAATCCTGCCGCAGGCTGTCTGCCGGTGGTGCTGCAGATCCCGATCTTCTACGCGCTTTACAAGGTGCTGATGGTCTCGGTGGAGATGCGCCACCAGCCGTTCGTGTTGTGGATCAAGGATCTATCGGCGCCGGATCCGATGACTCCTCTGAACCTGTTTGGGCTCATCCACTGGACTCCACCCGGGATGCTCGCGATCGGAGTCCTTCCGATCCTGGTCGGGATCACGCAGTGGTTCAGCTTCAAGCTGCAGCCGCAGCAGATGGACCCCGCGCAGCAGCAGATCTTCTCGATGATGCCCTGGATCATGATGTTCTTCTTTGCGCAGTTCGCGGCGGGGCTTCAGCTCTATTATGTCATCAGCAACATTCTGACTCTGGCGCAGCAATGGTGGCTGTACCGGCGTTTCGGGCTCCATCTCAGCGATACGCACCCGGTGCACACGTGAGCGGAGACGAGGAGCTCGCCGAACGCGCACGCAAGCTGTTCGCCGGCCCGGTCGAATTCCTGAAGTCCGCTCCGTCGCTGCAGTTTCTTCCCGACCCCGATTACCCCGAGATCGCCTTTGCCGGCCGCTCCAACGTCGGCAAAAGTTCTCTTTTAAATGCGATCACCAACCGCAGGGCGCTGGCGCGAACCTCGAATACGCCGGGTCGGACTCAGGAGCTGAACTTCTTCGATATCGGTGAACCGCCGGTTCTCCGCTTCGTCGACATGCCGGGATACGGTTTCGCCGAAGCGCCGAAGCCGCTGGTCAAGCGCTGGCGATTTCTGGTCAATGACTATCTCCGGGGCCGGGCTGCGCTGAAGCGGGCGGTCGTGCTGGTGGATTCACGGCATGGGCTGAAGCCGGTCGACCGGGAGGTGATGGCGATGCTCGACGAAGCCGCCGTGAGCTATCAGCTGGTGCTGACCAAGGCCGACAAGGTGAAGCCGACTGCGCTGGAAACCGTTCTTGCCGAAACCGGCACTGAAGCGGCAAAGCACCCGGCGGCGCATCCGCACCTGATTGCGACGTCCAGCGAAACCGGAGCGGGCATCGCCGAGTTGCGTACCATGATTGTCGCGGCCGCGTTGAGCTAGGTCGTCACCCCGGGCTTGACCCGGGGTCCGCCTTTTCTTCAGGACCCAACGACAGGCAGATCCCGGATCGGGGTCCGGGATGACGGAGAAGAGATGCTCAAGCTGATTATCGGCAATCGCGCCTATTCGAGCTGGTCGATGCGAGGCTGGCTCGCCTGCCGGCAGTCGGGCGAAGAGTTCGAGGAACTGGTCGTGCCGATGTTCGGCGAGGAATGGGACCGTCGACGCGAAGGCGACGAGTTTGCACCGTCGCTCGGCAAGGTGCCGATCCTGTGGGACGGCGAATGCGTCGTTTGGGACAGCATGGCCATCATCGAATTCCTCGCGGACCGGGTTGGGCGCAATGCCTTCTGGCCCGCGGACGACACCGCGCGCGGCATGGCACGATCCATGGCGGCCGAGATGCACTCCAGCTTCGCAAACCTCCGCCGCGATCTGCCGATGAATGTCAGGCGTTCCTATCCGCCGAAGGATCTGTCGGAGCCGGTTCGCGGCGAGATCAACCGGATCATGCAGCTATGGGCGCAGGCGCGTGCCCGCTTCGGCGGCACCGGGGACTATCTGTTCGGCGACTGGTGCGCGGCCGACATCATGTTCGCTCCGGTCGTCACCCGCTTCATCACCTATGGCGTGCGCCTCCCGCCATTTGCCGGCACCTACATGAAGGCGGTTCTGTCGCACCCGCATGTCACCGAGTGGATCGACGCCGCCCAGGACGAACCGTGGGTGATCGAGCAATACGAGAGCGACAAGGCGGCGTAAGCGTTGGGAATCTTGCCGCTAGGCTTGATCTTGCGGATTGCGGTGGATGAGTTAGCATCCCCTTCACCTCAACAGGGGAGGGCAAAATGAATCAGGAAATGAGTCCGGTCGATTGGGCCAAGCGGCCGATCTTGGAAAAATATGCAGATTTCACCGGTCGTGCGTCGCGTGCCGAATTCTGGTGGTACGCGCTTGCGCTTGTAGTCGCAGGCATCATCGTGGCCATTGTCGAGGGCATTCTCGGCCTCTCGCACATGATTTTCTATATCTTCGGACCCTTGTCGCTGTTGTTCCGCGCCGCGACGATCGTTCCGTCTCTCGCGGTCTCAGCCCGGCGACTCCATGATACGAATCGGCCCGGCTGGTGGGTTCTCCTGCCGCTGATCCCGGAATTGCTGATGCTCATCATGGCGGCGATGACTGCGGGCGCGGTTGCGGCCGGGGGCGGAATAGGGGCTGCGATTGGCGGCGCTGCCTTGACCGGTCTCATCGGCCTTGTCGCACTTGTGGGCGCCGTCGTGCTGATCGTCTTTTGCGCGATGCCCAGCCAGCCCGGGAGCAACCAGTACGGGCCGAATCCGAATGGCGAAGGCGGCGCCGGACCTGTTCTGGCCGAATAATCGCTGACTGTTGCCGCATCGGGCACGCGTCGCTACCTAGCTCGGCGCGTGCCCCTGTGGCGGAATGGTAGACGCGCTCGACTCAAAATCGAGTTCCTTCACCGGAGTGTCCGTTCGAGTCGGACCAGGGGCACCATGGCCACCCGCAAATGATTTGGGGGATCATCGAGGATGGTCATCAGCCGAGCGCAGCGTTGCGATTGCGCAGCAACTGTGCAGCGCAAGGAGCCTGCGAAGCGCGGTCGACGACCCGCGAAGCGGAGTCGATCGCCGTCACGGATTTACTCCGTGACGGCGTGCGGTCCTAGAGATATTCTGGCCCAATGGACGCCCGACGCAAGCAGCTGACGGAAACGCTGACCGACGCGCATCTGCTCGCGGAGGCGTTCACCGCCAAGCGGGACCGGCTGCTCGCCGCACTCACCCTGATCGCAGGGATCGGGCTGATCCTGGTGATTCCCTTTGCTCTTCGGGCTGGGGCGGAGTTCTTTCTTCCGGTAACGGCTGCGCTCGTGGTTTCGGTTGCGCTGGTGCCGATGCTGGAGTGGTTTGAGCGGCGGCGGATTCCTTCGCGAATCGCGGCGGCGCTGTGCGTCCTCATTTTCCTGTTCGTGTGCATTTTCGTGGTTGCCTCGATCGTGCTTCCCGCGACCGACTGGATCGCGCTGATCCCGGAGCGGCTGCCGAAGGTCCGCTCCGAACTCGAGCCGTTGCTCAACATTTACAAGGCGTTCGACCATTTCATCGAGCGGATCACCTCGCAGATCACGATCACTCCGGAGCACGGACGGCTGGTCCGGATCGAAACGCCGAACTCGATCTCGGGCCTTCTCGCCAGCTCCGCGCCTTATCTGCTGATCCAGCTGTTCTTCGCGCTGCTGGTGATCTTCTTCTTCCTCGCGGGCTGGACCGCGATGCGCAAGAGAACCATCGTCAGCCGCGGCAGCTTCGAGGGTGCGCTGACGACTGCGCGAGTCATCCAGCAGGTCGTGGATTCGACCTCGACCTATCTGGGCACGATTACCCTCATCAATGTGGCATTGGGGGGGATAACGGCGCTCGTCGTCTGGTGGCTTGGGATGCCATCGCCAATCATGTGGGGCGGCATTGTCGCGGTCTTCAATTACATTCCTTACCTGGGGCCGATCGCGTCAGCGCTGCTGCTCTTCTTCGGCGGGTTGATGATCTATCCCGATGCCTGGGCAGCGATGCTTCCGCCGCTCTGCTTCATCGGGCTGCACCTCACAGAGGCGAATTTTGTCACTCCCACGATCGTCGGCGGTCGGCTCTCGATCAATCCGCTGGCGATCCTCATTTCGCTGAGTTTCTGGTCGTGGGTGTGGGGCACGACAGGGGCGCTTTTGGCGGTTCCGCTACTGATCATCATGAAGCAGGTGTTCGCCGCCGCCGGCACTCCGGATATCGCCGGATTCCTCTTCGAGCACGGCACCTTGACCCACGTCGGCGACGACGACGAAAAGGACGAGGCGGTTGTTGACAGCACTGGGGGCGTCACCTAGGTCGCGCCCCTCGCCGGAGCCGTCGACCACTGATCGGAAACCGGGGAATCGCGCGGGTGTAGCTCAGTTGGTTAGAGCGCCGGCCTGTCACGCCGGAGGTCGCGGGTTCAAGTCCCGTCACTCGCGCCATTTCACGTTCACTCGTCTTCCGAAAAATCCGCTGCTGCTGTAATCCGCAAGGAATGACAGGGCGGCAATCGGCCTATGCGCAGCTGGGGCTGAAGCCCGGTGCTGACCGCGCCCAGATCGATGAAGCCTATCGTCGGCTGATCAAGGTTCACCATCCGGATCGGCCCGGCGGCGATGGCGAACTCGCTGCCCAGATCACCCGGGCCTATCGGGAATTGCGCAAGCAGCCGCCTGCGACTCTGCCCGTCCAAATGCAGCCGTACCCCGCTTTTCGACGGCGTCCCCGATTCCGCCTGCGAGGATTGGCCGCGGTGGTGCTTGCTGCAGGCGCAATCCTCATCATCAGCCGCGACCCCAAGCTTTTTCAGTCGTTCGAAAAGGCAGCGGTGCCGGTTGTGCCCGCGATCCACGAGGGCGGCTCGGCAAACTCCGTTATGCCGCTCGATGATTTGCAGGAGCCCCTGTCGAACTCTGCGATCGACCGATCGGCGGCCAATGCGCTGAACTTGTACGAACGGTCGAATTCAGAGTCGCTCGCGGGATATAGCCGGGGCTGCCAGTCGCAGTTTCGCGATCATCCCGACGTGGTCTGGTTCGATACCTGCTCGGCTTTCGACGAAGCGGTGGTGCTTCTTCAGAGCCGCGATCCGGCGGCCGATTCGGGACCCTTCAATCCTGCGTCGGTCACGGCTCGGGAAATGGGTGCGGCCGGGATCTTGTCCGACGATTCACTGGCGGCGGATTCGCGGCTTCGCCGGATTCGTTCGCGGGTCGAGATGGTGCTTCTGTCGAAGCTTCCGCAGTAAGGGTTAGCGCTTTCCGCCGGTCGGAGCAGCCGCCGAGCGTTGGCCGAGCGGAGTCTCCGTGCCCGGTGCGTCACCCGACAAAGCCCATCTGAGGTTGTCGGACGCATCGAACTTCTTCGAATAATCCTCGTGCGGCGCCTCCTCGGCAGCCTTGCGAGCGGCCGGAAGGTTGAAGCGCATCGCGATTCGTCCTGGAGGCGCTTTCACCACCTCGGCTCCCGGCAGGTTTGCAGCCTGCTGCGCTGCTGTTCCTGAGGGCCGCGACGCGAAGGCCGCAATAGCGCTGGCGCGAAGCGTCGCGGAGTCAGGCTCCTGCCGGGCATAGTGCTGACTGAAGGCAGCTGGCTGGCCCCACGAGCCAGGCCATCGATAGAAGAGGTGGGCGCCCACCACGGCGTTCTTCGCCATGGTTCCGGCCCAGACCGGGAGAACGTAATTGGCGTGATAGTGAGTCGCCCAGCCAACCGGGGCGTAGACCGCGCCGTTCAGCGCATCCTCGGCTATCGCGCGCGCCTTTGCCCAGCCTTGCGCATCCGGCCGCCGCTCGAGCGAACCGTCGCAGGTGAAGGTGAACTGGCAGCCGGTCGCCTTGGTCGAGCCCTGATAGACAACGCCGCAGACGGTGGACGGGAATGCCGGATGGCGAACCCTGTTGAGCACCACCTGCGCGACAGCCCGCTCGCCGTCGTCGCCCTGGTCCCCGGCCTCGTAATATTCGGCGCTCGCCAGGCAATCGATCGCTCGGGCACGCGCGGTCGCCGACAGCGTGCTGGCGTCGAACGGCGATGCGGCCGGGTTCGGGCCGCCCGCGAACGGAGTCTTGGCGTTGACCGCGAGCGCCTGGTCCGGAGCCACGTTCTCGTTGACCATCGGCGGCGGCGCCGGGGGTGCGGCCGCGGCCGGGTGGCCCATCTGCTGAGTCGATGGATTCGACCAGGCGGAGCCCGCCACCGCAATCACCGCGGCAAGCGCAAGACCGCCCAGCGCCACGACTTCGCGGGGGTAGTCGCGCCAGAGCTTCACGGCCTTTTGCCGGGCAGGGGAGAGGCTAATCGCCGTCATTCGGGAGGAAGGTGATATAGTCGAATAATACGGTTGGTTCAACAATCCCCGCTCGGTTTCCGCCCCGGGGGCCGCTCCGCCCACCGCAACAGCGGTCTTAGCGGCGCGATCCAGACCAGGCCCGCGGCCAGATAGAAGATCGACTGGCCAAGAACAGGCCAATTCCCGACGAACCGGGCGACGGAGACGACTAAAACCGCTAATCCCGCAATCAGGGCAAAGATAGCGGCGATCGCCGCCGGCTTTCGCCAGGATGGCTCTACGGTCTGAACCATTCCACTCCTTCCGGGCTGGCGAAGGCGTCGAGTGGCACGTCCCAAGGATCGGCTGGGATAGTGTCGGCGAGCCGCTGCATCGGCCAGCCGATGCCGATCAGCCTCGCGCCATTCTTCTTCAGGCGAGCAAGCGCTCGATCGTAATGCCCCTTGCCGCGGCCAAGGCGTGTGCCTCGCCCATCCACGGCGACCAGCGGCACCAGGACGAGGTCAGGGTCCACCACCGGATGGCGCTTTGCCGGCTGCATCAGCCCGAATGGGCCGGGCTCGAGCGGGTCGCCCGCCAGGAACCGGAATGGCTTGGCCGGATCGGCAAAGCAGGGGAAAGCCGCGATCGCTCCGACTGCCCGCGCCTCCTCCATCGCCGGAAGCGGGCTGATCTCGGTCCGCATCGGGCAGTAGCCGCCGACCACGGTGACTCCGGCGAACAGCGATGTAAGATGCTCGGCAAGCTGCCGCTCCAGCATCGCCCGGTCGGCATCGCCCAGCGTCCGGACAAACGCTTTCCGCGCCTCTAGCGCGGCTTGCCGCAGCGACTCTTTCGAGAGCGGCTCCATTTCAGGGCGCGGCTCGAAAGGCCCGGGCAGGAAGGGAGGTGACGGGACCACCATGGCCGTTTGCCCTAAAATCCTCTGACGCCCAAACGTCAGGTGGGCACCGTATGATCCAGACCAGGGTCCGGGCAGGGACAGCTCCCATTAGGATTGAATAGCCTCAGGGATTTTCCAAAGGCTCGCACCGGGTAGTCCCGTCAGAGCCCATTTAGGCCCGCGAACCCTCAGCCTCAAGGGCATCGGCCAGTGACTCGAGCTTTCCCGCCAGCCGCTCGGCGCGATTCGCCAGCTCCGGGTCCACGCTTGGAGCAGGAGCGGCAGCCGCCGCGCTGCCCGGTTGCTTCTCGATCAGCTGGTCGGCAAGCAGTAATCCGGCGAACAGAAGCTGTCGCGCCTCGGATAACGCACCCAGCCCGGTCAGCGCTTCGCGGCTTTTGGAGTCGACGAGTCGAGCGGCGGCCCGAAGATTGTCTTCCTCGCCGTCGCGGCAGGCGACTCGGTAGGGGCGACCAGCGATGATCACGTCGACTTCGGCCATCAGCTTGCCTGCCTGATCAGTTGATCGAGCTCGGCGACCGCCTCACGCACCTTGGCTCGAAGCGCTTCATCGCGGCCGCTGGGCTCCGCGCGATCGGCAAGAGCCCGCTCAATGCGGCCAAGCGCTCGCTCCGCGCGATCCAGAGCTGCCGACAAGCCCCCGTCGTCCATGAATTTGCGCGTACGCAACTTCGCGATTCCGGGCAAGCATTGACCCTGCACGGCTCAGCTTTAAAGGGGCCTCAGCGCGGCTTGGGATCCCAAGCCGTAGACGACTCGCCGCCGGAGCCTCGACTCGACCATGCAGCCGACCCAACGCCGCCTCGCCAATGCCATCCGCGCGCTCGCGATGGACGCGGTGGAAGCCGCGAACAGCGGCCATCCTGGAATGCCGATGGGCATGGCGGACGCGGCGACCGCGCTCTTCACCCGTCACCTCAAGTTCGATGCCGCCGATCCGCGCTGGCCAGACCGCGACCGCTTCGTTCTGTCCGCAGGCCACGGATCGATGCTGCTCTACGCCTTGCTCTATCTCACGGGCTACGCGCAGCCGACAATCGAGGACATCAAGCGGTTCCGGCAGCTGGGCAGCCCTTGCGCGGGCCATCCCGAGAACTTCGAGCTTCCCGGAGTGGAAGTCACGACTGGACCGCTCGGGCAGGGCCTGGCCATGGCGGTCGGCCTGGCTATGGCGGAGCGCCACCTCAATGCCGACTTCGGCGATGATCTCGTCGACCACAAGACGTTCGTGGTCGCCGGTGACGGCTGCCTGATGGAGGGCGTCAATCACGAGGCGGTCGGGCTGGCGGGCAATTTGAAGCTCGGCCGGCTGATCGTGCTGTGGGACGACAATCGGATCACTATCGACGGTTCGACCTCGCTTTCGCGCAACGAGGATGTGATGGCCCGCTTCGCCGCATCGGCGTGGCACACGGTCGAGTGCGACGGGCTCGACAGCGGCAAGGTCGGCAAGGCGATCGAGGAAGCCATCGCCGATCCTCGCCCGTCGCTCATCCGGTGCAAGACGATCATCGGCTACGGAGCGCCAAACGTGCAGGGCACCGCCGCCACGCACGGCGCCGCCCTCGGGGCGAACGAGATCGCCGCCGCCCGCAAGGAGCTTGGCTGGGACTATCCGCCGTTCGAGATTCCAGACGATGTGCTCTCCTCGTGGCGCGAGGCCGGATCGCGGGGCCGCTCTACTCATTCCGAATGGAAGCAGAGGCTTGAGGCCAGCGGCCGCAAGGACGAGTTCCTCGCCCGCATTTCCGGGAAGGCCGACGAGAGCTGGCTGAAACCGTACGTGGGTTCGCTCCTTGCCAATCCGCCGACGGTCGCCACCCGCAAATCGTCCGAGATGGCGCTGGAGGCGATCAACCAGGCGGTTCCGGCGACCGTCGGCGGTTCGGCCGACCTCACCGGCTCCAACAACACCAAGACGAAGAACATCGAAGCGCTGACTGCCGACAATTACGGCGGCCGCTACGTCTATTACGGAATCCGTGAATTCGGGATGGCCGCAGCGATGAACGGTCTGGCGCTTCACGGCGGCGTGATCCCCTACGGCGGCACGTTCCTCGTTTTCACCGACTACGCTCGCCCGGCGATCCGCCTCTCTGCGATCCAGCAGGCGCGGGTGATCTATGTGATGACCCACGATTCCATCGGGCTCGGCGAGGACGGGCCGACCCACCAGCCGATCGAGCATCTGCAGTCGCTTCGAGCGATTCCGGGACTGGACGTCTATCGCCCCGCGGACGCGGTCGAGACCGCCGAATGCTGGGCTCTGGCGCTGGCGAGCGAACGCCCGAGCATTCTCGCGCTCACCCGGCAGAACCTGCCGCCGCTGCGGACCGACGTGGCGGATGGTAATCTCTGCGCGCTTGGCGCTTACCGGGTGAAATCCGCGCAGAACGACCGCCGCGCAGTGATCCTCGCGACCGGCTCGGAAGTGCAGGTGGCGCTCGGCGCTGCCGCCAAGCTCGAGGAGCAGGGGATCGGCGCGGACGTCGTCTCCATGCCCTGCACCGAGCGCTTCGACGCCCAGCAGGCGGACTACCGGAACGACATTCTGCCGGAGGACTCCTCCGTCCTTCGCGTCTCTATCGAGGCGGGCACGACATTCGGGTGGGAACGGTACACGGGCCTCGAGGGCGTGCGGGTCGGGATCGACCGCTTCGGCGTCTCCGCGACCGCCAAGGACGCGTACAACTTCTTCAACATCACGCCCGACGCGGTCGCCGCTCGGGTCATCGACACGCTTCAAAAGAGGAACGGCAAATGACGAGAGTTGCAATCAACGGATTTGGACGCATCGGCAGGCTGGTCGCTCGCG
>Ga0157369_10000105_pt1 | contig 117996 bp, 118 predicted proteins | sample C25metaG_FD_113461 | JGI IMG/M metagenome (GOLD analysis project Ga0157369, IMG submission 113461) | Corn rhizosphere microbial communities from Kellogg Biological Station, Michigan, USA - C2-5 metaG | ecosystem: Host-associated > Plants > Roots > Rhizosphere > Soil | place: USA: Michigan... | reverse complement strand
TCACGAGTCCGTGAAAAGTCGGCCTCAAGCGGAGTTTTTACGGACTCGCGTTCCACGCTCGGATCGTTCCGAGGCAGAGCGCACAGGTGGCGCGCAGATCGCGAAATATCTGAAACGTCTGTGCGCCGTAACTCGAAAGGCTTGGGCGTGTAGCCCAACCCGTGACTCCTGAGCCTTTGAGCGCGGAGCGGCTGGCGTCTTACCACGCCTATACGCGCAAGCACAGCGTCAACTGGCCGCTTTACTGCGTGGCGCGGGCGTTCTTGCTGCCGTTCTTCCTCGTCTACTTCCGGCTGGCGCGGCTGGGACGGGAGCATGGGAGGGCGAAGGGTGGGGTGATCGTCGCCGCCAACCACCGCAGCTTCCTCGACCCCTTCGTCGTCGGCGCCGCCTTGCCCTGGCGACGGCCGATGAACTACATGGCCAAGGTCGAGCTGTTCGAGAAGCGCTGGCAGGGATGGGTGCTCTCCCGCCTCGGCGCCTTCCCGGTGCGGCGCGGCGAGTCCGACGAGGACGCGATGCTGACCGCGCGGATGATCGCCGAACGCGGTGGCGCCGTCTGCATCTTCCCCGAGGGCACCCGGATCCGCCGCGGCACGCTCGCCAACCCGAAGCGCGGGGTCGGCCGCCTCGCTCTCCAGACCGGGGCGGTGGTGATCCCGACCGCGGTGCTCGGCACCGAACACGTGCGCCGCGGCTGGCGCATTCGGCCGCGCAAGTGCAAGGTGCGGCTGGGCCCGCCGATGACCTTCCCCCGCGCCGAGGAGCCATCGCCGGCGCTGGCGGAAACGGTGACGGGACGGATCTGGCCGAACGTGCTGCTGCAGTGGGAAGACCTCGGCGGCCTGCCGCCGATGCGCCGCGCCGCGGTGATCGGCGCCGGCAGCTGGGGGACCGCCGTCGCCGTCCTGCTCGCCCGCGGCGGCCTCGACGTCCAGCTCGGGGCGCGGACGTCGGAGCGGGTTGAGGAGATGATCGAGGGCGGCGAGAACAAGCGCTACCTGCCCGGGGTGCCGCTGCCGGAGTCGATCGACGTGCGGCCGGCCTCCTCGATCGAGCTCGCCGGCCTCGACCTGATCTGCCTCGCGATCCCCTCCGCCCAGCTGCCGCAGGCGGTCGGCGCGATCGCCGACCGGGTCAGCTCCCGCAGCGCCGTGCTGATGCTGACCAAGGGCCTGATCGCCCCCCAGGGCCAGCTCCCTTCCGACTACGTCGGCGAGCGGGTGCGGGCGCGCGGGATCGCCTGCCTCGGCGGCCCCGCCCACGCCCGCGAGGCGGTCTCCGGCTCGGCCGCCCTCGTCCTCGGCTCCGCCGACGAGGAGCTGCGGGCCCAGGTCGGCGAGGTCTTCCACCGCGCCGGCCTCGTCTGCGAGCGCTCCCACGACGTCGCCGGGGTCGAGATGGCGGGGGCCGCGAAGAACGCCGCCGCCCTTGCCGCCGCAGCCGCCGAGCCGCACGGTCTCAACGCGGCCGGAATCGCGGTCGCGGCGATCTGGCGCGAGTGCATCGACTACGCCCTTCGCCAGGGCGCCGAGCTCGAGACCTTCGCCGGCCTCGCCGGCGTCGGCGACCTGACCGCGACGATGATGGCCCCGACCGGCCGCAACCGCCGCGCCGGCGAGCTGCTCGGCACCGGTACCCCGGCAAAGGAGATCCCGAGCAAGATCGGCCAGGCCTCGGAGGGCCTGGACACGGCGCCGCTGCTGGCCGACACGGTCGCGGCCGCCGGCGTCCAGGCCCCGGCCCTCGCCGGGCTGGCGGCACTGGTCCGCGGCGAGTGCGATTCGGAGGAATGGATCGCCACCCTGCGGGCGGTCGAGCGGGAGCGTCGGGCGGCCTGATGAACGGCGAGATCGGCGAGACCCCACACGGCCCTCGCCGATCCCTCGTAGGCTTGGTCGGTGAGCGGTGCCGAGAAGAACGTCGAGCCGGCCGAGCTGGCTCCGGCGGCCAAGGCCGAGCTGGATCGCGCCTTCGAGGACTTCTACCGCGACCACCTGCGCGACGTCTACTCCTACGCCTACTACCGGGTCGGCAACCATCACGACGCCGAGGACTTGACCGAGCAGGCCTTCCTCCAGGCCTACCGGCACTTCGACCGGGCGCGGCGCGAGTCCGACGGCCGGCCGCTGCGGCCGTGGGTGATCCGGATCGCCCACAACCTCGCTTCCAACTACTACCGCGACCGCTCGCGCCGACCGCAGACGACGCTGGAGAACGCCGATCCGATCGCCGCCCGCCACGACACCGAGGCGATCGCCGAGGGCCGCGAGGAGCTGCGGCAGGTGATGGCGCACCTCGAGCATCTCTCCGACGACCGCCGCGAGGCGCTGATCATGCGCTTCGCCCTCGGCATGGACAACCGCGAGATCGCGCGGGCGCTGGGCCGCACCGACGGCGCCACCAAGGTCTTGATCCATCGGGCGATCAAACAGCTGCAAGAGGAGATGGAAGATGAGAGACCCGAGTGAAACGCTGAGCGGGTCGACCTGGGACGTCGAGGCGCTGCTGAGCGACGCGCTGCGTCCGATCGAGCCACCGGAGCGGCTCTCGGCCCGCCTCGAGGACACGCTGTCGGCGATCACCCAGGCCGCTGCGGAGGAGCTATCCGACTGGGCCGAGGAGCTCTCCGAGGAAGAGCTGCGAGCGCTGCGCGACCCGCGTAACTGGGTGCGCCCGGTGGTCGCGGTCGGGGCCGGCGGGGTCGCTACCGGCGCCCTGGTGCTGCTGGAGATGCGCCGCCGCAGTCGCCGGCAAGGCGAAAGCGGCCTACGCGCGGTTGCGAACGGGCTGCGCTCGCGCCTCTGAATCCCGCGGTTCCTTTTGCACGTATTTCGTGCGTTTGGAACCACGCTTTTTCTCCCCTGGCGCCCCTGCGGCCGCGAGGAGGCCGAGGATGCCGATGACCAGGTGCAACCACTCGGTGCCGGGGCCGAAGATTCCCAGCAGCGTGTAGAGGAGGCCGACGGCCAGGGAGTAGGGGCGCGAGGCGACCCCGGCGACCAGGACCCCGACCGCGCCCGTCAGCGCGTAGAAGAGGTTGAACCAGGCATTGACTTCGATCCCGCCCAAGCCGGTCTGGAGGTCATCGAGCGAGGTGAAGGAGGCGTCGTAGAAGAAGCCGACGATGCCGAGGATGACGAGGAGCGCCCCGAGGAGAGAGGCGTAGAGGCGGGCGGGGCTGGCGGGCTCCATCGGGCGCGATTGTAGGCTCCGCAGGCCGATGGCAGAGACCGAGACCCAGACCTGTTACCGCCACCCCAACCGCGAGACCCGCGTCTCCTGCTCTTCCTGCGGGCGGCCGATCTGCCCGGAGTGCATGACCCCGACCCCGGTCGGGATGCGCTGCCCGGAGTGCGCGAGCCAGCGCACGCGGGTGGTGAGGAATCCGACTGGGACGCCAAGCGGCTTCGAGGCGACCCCCGCCACTTATGTCCTGATCGCGATCAACGTGATCGTGTACCTGGTCGAGGTCCTCAACGGTTCAGGCGGGTTCTTCACTGTCCCGCTGAACCGGTTCATCGCCGACTTCTGCCTATTCGGACCTTCCGTGGCCGAAGGCGAGTGGTATCGCCTGGTGACCAGCGGGTTCCTCCATGGAGGTCTCTTCCACATCGGCTTCAACATGTTCCTGCTGCTCGTGCTGGGGCGGCTGCTGGAGCCAGCCCTGGGTACCCCACGCTTCCTCGTCCTCTACTTCGCATCGCTGCTGGCGGGTTCGTTCGGGGCGCTCGTGCTGGATCCAAACGCGCTCACCTACGGCGCGTCGGGGGCGGTCTTCGGACTTGCCGGCGCCACGTTCATCATCGCCCGCGGTCGCGGGATGGACACCCTCGCCAGCGAGATCGGGTTCCTCATCGTCTTCAACCTCGTCTGGTCCTTTATCTATCCCCACATCAGCATCGGCGGCCATATCGGCGGTCTGATCGGGGGAGTCATCTGCGCCCTGATCATCGTCGCCGGTGAGAAAGGGATGCTCGGTCCCAACCGCCGTGCCCTCGAGATCGCGGCGATGGTCGCCGTCGGCGCGCTTGCCGTGATCGGCTCGCTGGCCGTCGCCTAGCCGTCCGCCGCGGGCCGCGTCACCGGCGCCCGCAGGGCCGTGAACTCGACCGCTCCCGGCGGGTCGACGAGGTCGGGATGAAGCAGGTGGCCGAGCAGCTCGACGGCGTCGACGAGGCGCGGGGCGGGGTCGGCGAAGAGCGTCCCGTCAACGGCGAAGAGGCGCATCGCGCCGAGGGCGGCAATCCGCTCCCAGTGCTCCATCGCCTGCGCCCGCGCGTCCTCCAGGGGCACCTCCGGCATCACCACGATCACGTCCGGCCGCAGGCTTTCGAGCTCGCCCCAGCTGACCTTGGGCGGGTTCAGGCCGGGATCGCCGGCGACATCGAGGCCGCCGGCGATCGAGATCATCTCCGGGATCCAGAAGCCGGCGACCCGGACCGGGTCGAGCCGCTGCAGAGCGACCACCCTCGGCGAGCCGGTGCCGGCGACCGCCGCCCGCACCGTCGCCAGCCGGCCCTCCAGCTCGCCCCGCAGCTCGTGGGCGTGCTCTTCCATCCCTGTCGCCTCGCCCAGGTGGATGACCTCTTCGAGCACCTCGCTGAGCGTTGCGATTCTCATCGTGCACTCAATATCCCAGCTCGGCCCCCGGAGTTGCGGCGGATCTGCTGGACGGATAGCTATATTCAGGGATGCCGCATGGCCGAGGACGTCCCAGCCCGAAGTACCGGGCCGCATAGCCGATGAGCGTCCTGCTGCTCGTCCTTCTGCTGCTGTTGATCGCGATCAACGGCTTCTTCGTTGCCGCCGAGTTCGCGCTCGTGCGCAGCCGCCGCGGCAAAATCGAACAGGCCGCCGAGGAGGGTGAAGCCGGCGCCGAGGCCGTGGTCGAGCAGCTCGACCGGATCGACGTCTCGCTCTCCGCCTGTCAGATCGGGATCACGATGGCCTCGATCGGGATCGGCTTCCTCGGCGAGCCCTCGCTGGCGAAGCTGATCGAGCCCGTTTTCGGCAGCCTCTCGCACGGCGCCGCGGCTGCGCTCTCGCTCGCCATCGCCTTCACCTTCGTCACCGCGATCCACATCTCGATCGGCGAGCAGGTGCCGAAGATGATGGCGATCGCCAACGCCGAGAAGACCGCCCGCCGGGTCTCGCGTCCGCTGAGCTGGTTCGCCGTGGCGACGACGCCGTTCACCAAGGGGCTGAACCTGATCTCCAACGGAATCGTCCGCCTCTTCGGCGTCGATCCGACCGACCTCGAAGAGCACCACACCTCCGAGGACCTGAAGCAGATCATCGACAGCTCGCGGATGGGGGGCCATCTCGACCCCGGCGAGGCGGGCATGCTCGGCGGCGTCTTCCACCTGCACGAGCAGGAGGCGCGCGAGGTGATGACGCCGATCCCGGCGGTGATCACCGTCAACTCCTCGGAGACCGTCGAGGCGGCGCTGCGGCGCTGTGTCACCTCCGGCCACACCCGCCTGGTCGTGATCGAGGACGACAACCGCGACCGGGTCAAAGGGATCGTCCACAACAACAGCCTCGCCCGGCTCTACATGAGCGACGGGCCCGAGGCGCCCCTGGAGACCGTCATCCGCGATGCCTTGATCGTCCCCGAGACCCGCCCGCTCGACGACCTCCTGCACGACCTCCAGGTCCAGCGCACTTCGCTCTCGGTCGTCGTCGACGAGTACGGGCGCACGGTCGGAATCGTCACCGTCGAGGACATCCTCGAGGAGGTGGTGGGGGAGATCGAGGACGAGACCGACCCCCGCGCCGCCGCGGTGCGGAAGCTGACCAACGGCGACTGGTTCGTCCGCGGCCACGTCTCGCTCGGCGACCTCGCCGACGCCGGGATCGAGCTGCCGGTGGACAGCGACACCTACAACTCGGTCGGCGGCTACGTCTTCGGCGAGCTCGGCCGGCTGCCCAAGCGCGGCGATTCGGTTCGCGTCGATGGGTACACGATTCGGGTCGAGGCTGTGCGCGAGAACCGGATCGAGGCGGTGCGGATCAGCGGCGGTTCCGTCCGTTCGGCCGCCTAACTTCTTCGGGCAACCCGCGCTCCCCCCACCGCTGGAGGTACCCGATGTGGGTTGTACGCCTGACCGACAAGCAGCTCGAGGTCTTGAGGGCGCTGTTGCGCTCCGAAGAACACCTCGGCCCGGCGCTCAAAGGTGCTGTCGAGGCTTTGGATCTCGCCCGCTGGGACGAGCTCCCCGACGCCGAGCTGCCCTGGGGCGAGATCGAGATCGTCGCCCGCCGTCAGGGCATCTCAGAGGCCGATGTGATCTGGGACCTCGCCGCCAAAGGCGGTGCCGCCAGCGCCGACTGACTCAGTCGTAGCTGTAGAAGCCGGCGCCGCTCTTGCGGCCTAGCTTCCCTTCCTCGACCATCTTCACGACCAGCGGCGGCGGGTCGTGGGTGGGCTCGTTCGATTCGGCGTAGAGGGCGTCGCCGATCGCTTTCGAGACGTCCATGCCGACGAAGTCGAGCAGCGCCAGCGGTCCCATCGGGTGGCCGGCGCCGAGCTTCATGCAGGTGTCGACGGCGCCGGGCTCCATCCCGGTCCGTTCGACCATCCGGGCGGCGTCGAAGAGGTAGGGGAAGAGGAGGCGGTTGACGACGAAGCCGGCTTCGTCGGGGACCTCGACCGCGGTCTTGCCGAGGGCGGCGCACCAGGCGAGCGCCTTCTCGCGGGCGGCGGCGGCGCCGTCGGGGATGCAGACCTCGACCAGGGCCATGCGCGGCACCGGGTTGAAGACGTGAAAGCCGAAGATCTTCTCGGTCCCGGCCGCCTTGGCGATCTCGGCGATGCTGAGCGAAGAGGTCGTGGTGGCGAGGTCGGCGTTGGGGCAGGCCGCGGCGATGCGGGCGAGCAGCTCGCCCTTCGGCTCGACCTCCTCGACGATCGCCTCGACGATGACGTCGCAGTCGGCGAGGTCGGCGGGATCGGTCGTCACCCGCAGCCGTGAGGGATCGCCGCCCTCGAGCTTGGCGCAGGCGGCGACGACTTTCTCCTCGGCGCGCCAGGCGGAAGCCTCGCTGCGGGCAAGCAGGATCGTGTCTGCGGTCGTGGTCGAGACCGCGGCAAGGCCGGTGGCAATCGCCCCGCTGCCCGCGATCCCCGGACTCGTGTACCCCTGATTAGCGCTCATTGGCCGGGCTTCTATCACGCATCAACGCAGCGGTGACTTGAGCCTTCGTCCCTGGCTGACTGACCAGTCAATCGGCTACCCTCAAGAGAAGAACTTCAACGACGGAGGGCAGCGATGGACAACGGCAACGGCAAGTTCGGAGGGCGCGAGGTCGTCATCGTCGAGGCGGTGCGGACGCCGATCGGTCGCGGCCACCCGGAGAAGGGCTACTACAAAGACCTTCATCCCTCGAACCTCCTCGCCCGCACCTACAAGGAGCTGATCGACCGCGCCGGGGTCGACCCGAACGAGGTCGGCGACGTGATTGCCGGCTGCGTGCAGCAGTTCGGCGAGCAGGGCCTGAACATCGGCCGCAACGCCTGGCTCGAGGCCGGGCTGCCGCAGGAGGTCCCCGCGACCACCGTCGACCGCCAGTGCGGCTCCGCCCAGCAGGCGGTCAACTTCGCCGCCGCCCTGGTCGCCGCCGGCGTCCACGACGTCGCGATCGGCGGCGGGGTCGAGCACATGGGCCACATCTCCTTCGCCGACTCCTACAAAGTGATGGAGGAGCACGGGCTCGCCTTCTCGCCCGAGCTGATGGAGAAGTACAACCTGATCCCGCAGGGCCTCTCGGCGGAGATGATCGCCGACCAGTGGGAGATCCCCCGTTCCGAGCTCGACGAACTCGGCGTCCGCTCCCAGGAGCTCGCCCAGAAGGCGACCGAGGAGGGCCGCTTCGAGCGCGAGATCGTGCCGATGCAGGTCAACGGCGACACCTACGCCACTGATCAGGGCTTGCGCGAGACCACGCTCGAGGGGCTCGCCAACCTGAAGCCGGCCTTCAAGGAGGACGGCAAGATCACCGCCGGCAACTCCTCGCAGGTCTCCGACGGCGCCGCCGCGGTCCTGCTGATGAGCCGCGAAAAGGCCGACGAGCTGGGGCTGAAGCCGCGGGCGCGGATCTACGACCAGACCACCGTCGGCGTCGATCCGGTGATCATGCTGACCGGCCCGATCCCGGCGACCCGGAAGCTGCTCGAGCGCAACGGGATGCAGATGGACGACATCGACCTGGTCGAGATCAACGAGGCCTTCGCCTCGGTCGTCGGCGCCTGGCGCCGCGAGCTCGAACCGGACATGGACCGCGTCAACGTCAACGGTGGCGCGATCGCCCTCGGCCACCCGCTCGGCTCGACCGGCGCCCGCCTGATCACCACCCTGCTGCACGAGATGGAGCGCACCGACAAGGAGATGGGCCTGGTGACGATGTGCTGCGGCGGTGGCCTCGGCACCGGAACGCTGATCCAGCGCGTCTAGGGGCGCGCTGGGGCAGCCGACGACGCGGATAGCGTCCCGTCTCCGTCCGGTAATTCAAAGGCAGAGGAGTCCAGGTGAGCAAGTTCATCGCGGTGCTCGCCGCAGCCGCCGCGATCTTGGTGATCGCCGCCGGCTGTGGTGGGGGAAGTGACAGCAGCGACAGCTCGTCGGTGACGAAGGCGCAGTTCGTCAAGGAAGCCGACGCGATCTGCACCAAGGGTGACAAGCAGAACGAAAAGGAATTCGAAGAATTCGCCGAGGAACACAACCTCAGCGAAGGCAAGGAACCGAGCAAAGAGGTTCAGGAAGAAGCGGTGCAGGACCTCGTGGTTCCCGGTGTCCGCCAGCAGATCGAAGAAATCGACGACCTGGCAGTGCCGAGTGGCGACGAGGCCAAGATCGAAGAAGTGGTCACGTCGGTCGAAGAAGGATTGGATGAACTCGAAGAAGACCCGACCCTGCTCTTCAAGGGCAAGAACCCGCTTGGCAAGGGTTCGAAGCTCGCGCGGGAATACGGCATGGTGAAGTGCGGCTCCGAAAGCTGAGAGTCCTCTAGGGAGGTCCCCTGGCCAGCCGGCCAGGGGACCTCTATATGCTCCGCGGCGATGGATCTGACGCTGTCGCCATCGGAGGAGGAGTTCCGCGAAGAGGTTCGCACCTGGCTGCAGGAGAACCATCCCGGGCCGGAGCCCGAGGGGGCCGGGCTCGACGAGGTGATGACCTTCCGCCGCGGCTGGCAGCTGAAGCTGCACGAGGCGGGCTGGGCCGGGATCTCCTGGCCGCAGGAGTACGGCGGTCGCGGCGCGACGATGATCGAGCAGGCGATCTTCGCCGCCGAGGCGACGCGCCAGGAAGCGCCGGCGCCGGCCAACGTGCTGGGGCTGGCGATGGGTGGCCCAGTGGTGATCGCCCACGGCACCGACGAGCAGAAGGCCCGCTACCTGGAGCCGATCCTGACCGGGGAGGAGATCTGGTGCCAGGGCTTCTCCGAGCCCGAGTCCGGCTCTGACCTCGCTTCGCTGAAGACCCGGGCGGTAAAGGACGGCGACGAATGGGTCGTCACCGGGCAGAAGGTCTGGACCACCTTCGCCCAGTACGCGAAATGGTGCATGTTGGTCGCCCGCACCGACCCCGACGCGCCGAAGCACCAGGGCCTCACCTACTTCCTCATGGACATGGAGCAGGACGCGGTGCAGACGCGGCCGCTGGTCCAGATCACCGGCGAGGGCGAGTTCAACGAGGTCTTCTTCGAGGAGGCGCGGGTGCCCGACGCCAATGTCGTTGGTGGCGTCGGCAACGGCTGGGCGGTGGCGATCACGACGCTGATGAATGAGCGCGCCGGCCTCGCCTTCGGGGCGATCTCGCAGATCCAGAACGCCCTCGGCCGGCTCTCGAAGCTGGCCCAGGAAACGCCTTCCAACGGCAGCACCGCCGCGGATGATTCTTACTTCCGCCAGCGCATCGCCCAGCTCTACATCGAGGTGGAGACGATGCGGCTGAACGCCTACCGCGGCCTGACCAAGACGATGCAGTCGGGCATCCCCGGCCCGGAGGGCTCGCTCGGCAAGTGGCAGTGGGCGGACATCAACCAGGACCTGACCGAGCTCGCGCTCGAGATCGAGGGCGCCTACTCGCAACTGGCGCGCGGCTCCGAGCATGCGGTCGCCGGCGGCGCCTGGCAGTACAGCTTCCTCCGCTCCCGCGCCAACTCGATCGAGGGCGGCACCACCGACATCCTCAAAAACATCATCGCCGAGCGGGTCCTGGGCCTGCCGCGGCTGCGCTGACAGACCGGGAGCGTTATGGAAGCGGGAGCGTTTTAAATGTACTTCGACCTCACCGACGAGCAGCAGGCGATCAAGCAGACCGCCCACGACTTCCTCGCCTCCCGATTCAAATCCGAGCGGCTGCGCGAGCTCGCGGCCAGCGACACCGGCTTCGACGAGAGCGGCTGGAAGGAGATGGCCGAGCTCGGCTGGGCCGGCCTGGCGCTGCCGGAGGAGTGGGGCGGACAGGGCCTCGGGATCGTCGACCTCGCTGTCCTCTTCGAGGAGATGGGCTACGTCTGCGCGCCCTCGCCGCTGCTCTCGAACACGGTCGCCGGCCTGGCGCTGACCTTTGCCGGCTCCGACGAGCAGAAGGAGCGCTGGCTGGCGCCGCTCGCCGCCGGCGAGCTGCGGGGCACGCCAGCGCTGACCGACGCCGGGCGGCCGGCCGAGCCGAACAAGTTCGCGATGGCCGCCGATTCGAGCGGCGACGGCACCGTCCTCAGCGGCGAAAAGACGCTGGTCCTCGACGCGGCGAGCGCCGACTTCTTCCTCGTCGCCACCTCCGACGGCCATCGCCACATCGTCGAGAGCACGGCCGACGGGGTGACGGTGATCCCGGAGGAGTCGATCGACCCGACCCGCCGCGTCTCCTCGGTCCGCCTCGAGAACGTCACGGTCGCGGCGGAGAACACGCTGCCCGGGAGCACCGAGGATTACTGGCCGGTGTTCCAGCGCGCCTGCGTGGCGCTGGCGGCGGAGTCGACCGGGCTGGCGCAGCGGGCGCTCGAGATGTCGGTCGCCTACGCCAAAGACCGCCAGCAGTTCGGCCGCCCGATCGGCGCCTACCAGGCCGTCTCCCACCGCTGTGCGCAGATGCTGCTGGAGACCGAGAACTCGCGCTCGGCCGTCTACGGCGCCGCCTGGGCCGCCGACGCCGAGCCGGAGTCGCTGCCGCTGGCCGCCTCGATGGCCAAGGCCTACGCCTCTGACGCCGGCTGGCGGGTGCCCGACGCGGCGATCCAGGTCCACGGCGGCATCGGCTTCACCTGGGAGCACGACCTCCACTTCTTCCTCAAGCGCGGCCGCGCCAACGCCGCCAGCTTTGGAGACGCGAAGTGGCACCGCGAGCAGGTCGCCGACGCGGTCCTGGCCGGCGCCACCGCCCCGGCCGACGACTGAGAGACGGGCGGCCGCGGGGATGGACGCGCTCGACCGCATCTCCGTCGCCGCGATCGGCACCTCCGTCGCCGAGATGGAGGCGGAGACGCTGCGGGCCGAGGCGGCGGGCGTCGAGTGCGTCTGGGCGCCGGAGCTTTTCCGCAGCGCCGTCACCCAGGCGACCTACTTGGCGGCGAAGACCGAGCGGATCGGGGTGGCGACGGGGATCGTCTGGGCCTTCACCCGTAGCCCCTTCATCCACGCGATCAGCGCCCTCGACGTCGATGAGATGTCAGGCGGCCGCTTCCGCCTCGGCATGGGCGCCGGCGTCAAACGCCTGAACGAGACCTGGCACAACGCCGACTACGGCCGCCCGGCGCCGCACCTGCGCAAGGCGATCGAGGCGACGCGGCTGATCATGCGCCAGGCGAGCGCGGGGGAGCCGATCCGTTACGAGGGCGAGTACTACGACATCGACATCAAGGGCTGGGTGCGACCGCACCCGGCGGCGCGCGAGGCGGTGCCGATCTACACCGCCGCCGTCCAGGCGGGGATGGCGCGGATGGCCGGCGACGTCGCCGACGGCCTGATCGGCCACCCGATCCAGAGCCTGCGCTGGATCGACGAGGTGGTGGTGCCGGCCTTCGAGGAGGGCCTGGGGCGCTCCGACCGCGAGCGCTCCTCCTTCGATTACCTGCCGACCGTCTGCTGCGCGATCGACGACGACGAGGGCCGCGCCCTCGAGATGGCCCGCCGCACGATCTCCTTCTACGCGACCGTCAAGACCTACATGCCGCTCTGGGAGCTGCACGGCTTCGCCGACAACGCCGTCGCCGCCGGCGAGGCCTTCCGCCGCGGCGACCTCGCCGCCGTCCCCGCCGCGATCAGCGACGAGATGGTTGAGGCCTACTGCGCCGCCGGCCCCCTCGACAAGGTCCGCGCCCGCGTCGAGGCCACCGCCGAGCGCGCCGATGGCCTCTTCCTCACCCCGCCCACCTACTTCATCTCCCCCGAGGAGCTGAGCGAGTTCCAAAACCGCATCATCGACGCCTTCGGCCCGGCGGCGTGAGCCGCGAGTCCGTCAAAAGTCCGGTTAAGGCCGACTTTTCGCGGACTCGCGAGTTCGAGGTTCTGGAGCGGGTGCGCTCTATTCCCGAGGGGTTCGTGCGCACGTATGGGGACGTGTCGCCGGGGGCGCCGCGGTTCGCCGGGACCGTCCTCTTCCACGTCGACGAGCCGAACCTGCCGTGGTGGCGCGTGGTCCGCGCCGACGGCTCGCTGGCCAAGGGCGATCGCCAGCGGGCGCTGCTGCGAGCGGAGGGGGTTCCCTTCCGCGGGCGTCGGGTCGACATGACCCACGCCCGCTTCGCGGGCTAACCGCGTTCGATCTCCCGCTGGACGTCGGCCTCGGTGATCCGGTTGCTGGGGCCGTAGGCCTTCCAGCCTTGGACGACGAGGACGACGCCGATGCCGAAGGCGACCCAGACCGGCCAGGGGATGCTGTCGTCGCCGAACTGCCAGATCAGGAAGCAGATGACGACGGCCAGGGCGCCGCCGGCGGCGATGCCCTTGAAGTCCTGCTTCATCTTCAGTCGCTGGACCGCCAGCTCGCGGGCGTGCTCGGGCTTGACGATTCCTTCCTCTGCCATGGGGGAGATGCTAGCCGGGAGCGGTGACTGACAGTACGTTTTTTAAATAGGCAAAGATTGAGTATTGAAGATGGTGCTGTAAGGATGAGTGCGCGTGGCCGCCCCTTCCGATCTCGCCCGCTGGATCTTCGGCTCAGAAGAGCAGCGGCGATTCACCCAGGACTCGCCTGTCCTGCCGGAGGTGTGGCTCCGCTACGGGGAAGAACCCCACCAACCCCAGGACCTACTGCTGACTCCCCACCAGCACAGCAGCGCGGCCAAGCTGATGCGGGAGTTGCAACGCTGCCTCCAGAGCGACCGGTACGTCGCCGTCGAGCGCGACGAGGCGGATGTCGCTCTCAACGAGGGCTACGTCGTCGCCCGCCTCAGCCTCGAGCAGCTGGTGCGATGCGTGGTCCCGCTCTCGCACTGGTGGCGGATGGCATGGCCGCCGCGAGTCAAGAGCTTGGACAGCTGGGCCGCCAAACGTTTCTCGAAACAGAAAGCGGCGGGGTCCCCGCCTCCGAAACGCCCTGGCTTCCGAGGGGACTGGCTGTATTGGTACCTGAGGCTGCTAGGGCGAATCGAGGGGGACTGGGCGGAGGCGAAAGACCCCGAGCGCGTTTCCGAGTCGCAGTGGGCTCGCTTTGGCGCCGAGATGCTCACCGGCCTCGAGCGCCCCGACCCGGACGCGCCGCCGCACCTCTACACGGTGAACCTCAACCGCAGCGCCCGGACGGCGCTCTCGAAGTCGCGCCTGGCAGTCAAGGCCGACGCCGCCGAACGGGTCTTCTCGGTCAAATGCAACGACCTGCGCTGGGCGATCATCGACACCGGCATCGACGCTCGCCACCCAGCGTTCCGGCGGCGCGGCGCCGACGGCAAGCTCGACCCGGACGAATGGCAGACGCGGGTCATCGCCACCTATGACTTCACCCGCCTGCGGCCGATCGTCGCCGGCAAGTTCGGCGGCCTCTCCGCCGACCAGCGTCGCGATCTGGAACAGCGCGTCGACACCGGCCAGGCGATCGACTGGGATGCCTTGAAGCCCCTGCTGGCGATGCCCCACGGCAACGGCTACGAACCTCCCGAGGCCGACCACGGAACCCACGTCGCCGGCATCGTCGCCGCCGACTGGCGCAGCGACGACCCGGAAATGCCGTCGCGCAGCGATCTGATCGGGATGTGCCCGGACATCGAGCTCTACGACCTGCGGGTCTTCGATCGCAACGGGGACGGAGAAGAGTTCGCGATCGCGGCTGCCCTGCAGTTCGTCCGCCACCTCAACGGGCACAGCGACCTGCAGGTGATCCACGGCGCCAACCTCAGCCTCTCTCTCGACCACGACCTCGCCAACTACGCCGTCGGCCGGACGCCGATCTGCGACGAGTGCGAACGCCTGATGGGGAGCGGGGTGATGGTTGTCGCCGCCGCCGGCAACGAGGGTCAGGCGAAGTACCTGACCCACGACGGGCGCCAGCAGGACGGGTTCCGGACGGTCGCGATCACCGATCCGGGCAACGCTGAGGGCATCCTCACCGTCGGCTCAACCCACCGTCAGAACCCGCACACCTACGGCGTTTCCTACTTCTCCAGCAAGGGCCCGACCGGCGACGGGCGGCAAAAGCCGGATCTGGTCGCCCCGGGGGAGAAGATCTCCTCGCCGACTCCCGGCGGGGATTTTCAGGACAAGGACGGGACCAGCCAAGCGGCGGCGCACGTCTCCGGGGTGGCGGCGATGCTGATGGCCCGACACCCGGAGCTGGTGGGACAGCCGGCTCAGGTCAAGCAGATCCTCTGTGGTACCGCGACCGACCTCGGTCGGCGGCGGGAGTTCCAAGGAAGCGGACTAATCGACGCGCTACGGGCGCTACAGGCGGTGTGAAAATGAAATTCTTTTCTCTCGAGGCACTACAGGCCAAGCACGGCGACGGGCTGCTCCTTCACTACGGAGAGGCCGATGACCGGAAGTTGATCATGATCGACGGCGGGCCGAGTGGCGTCTTCAAGGCGGCGCTGCTGCCGCGGCTGCAAGCCCTGCAGGAGGAACACGGCGGCAAGCTGCCGATCGAGCTGCTGATGGTCAGCCATCTCGATGACGACCACATCCGTGGGGTCCTCGACTTCGCCAAGGCGATCGATGGGGAAGAGACGATGCGGAGCAGCTTCGACGTGAAGGGCTTCTGGCTCAACACCTTCGAGGACACGGTGGGCACTGGCGCGGCTCTTCCCAGCGAAGTTGCGGCAGCCGAGTTTCAAGGTGACCACCTGGAGGCAGTGATCGCCAGCGTGCCCCAGGGGCAGAGCCTTCGTGACCTGGCGCGGAAACTGCACTGGTCGGTCAACGAGGGCTTCGACGGTCTCGTCATCGCGCCCGACGACGCCGGCGTCAAAGTCGATTTCGGGTCCCTCCGCCTCACCGTCGTCGGCCCCCGCAAGGCCGAGCTGGAACAGCTGCGAGAGGAATGGGAAAAGGAAGTCAAAAAGCTGAAGGAGAAGCCGGATAAAGCCGCCGAGATCGCTGAATACCTCGACAACTCCGTCTACAACCTCTCCTCGATCGTCTGCCTCGCCGAGCTTGGGAAAGGCGACGACAGAAAACGAATGCTGCTGACCGGCGACGCCCGCGGGGACAAGATCCTGCTCGGCCTGAAGTCCGCCGGCCTGCTCGACGACGGGCCGCTGGAGATCGACCTGCTGAAGATGCCCCACCACGGCAGCAGCCGCAACATCAAGCCGGAGTTCTTCGAGCAGATCAAGGCGAAGACGATGGTGATCTCAGCGAACGGGAAATTCGATAACCCCGACGTCGAGACGCTGGAGATGATCGCCGAGACCCGCAAGGGCGAAGACTTCACCCTCTACCTGACGAACTCCCACTACGAGGGCAAAATGGGGCCTGAGATCGAAAAGGCGCTCGAGAAGCTGGCGAAAGACGGTCCCGGCAAGATCGTCTTTCGCCCCGACGACGCGCTCTCTCTGCGCGTCGACCTTCTCGATCCCCTGCCCTAGGGGCAGACCACGATCAGGTGGAAGTCGGCGTCCTCGTTGGCGCCTGATTTGTCGCGGGTGTGGACTTCGATCGCGTTTGCGTTCGCAGGCGAGGTGTTGGTCTGCGCGTAACCGGACTGCGGGACCGTGGTGCCGGCGTTGTCGCGGCCGGCGACGTTGGCGCAGACGCTGACGTTGAAGGGGAAGGTGACCGTGACCGCGCCGCCGCCCTCGGTTGCCGTGATGTTCGGGCCGCTGGCCCGGGCGAGCGCGGCGTTGCCGGGGCTGGCGGGATTGTTGACGACAGCCCAGAAGGTGTGGGTCGAGACCTTCGCGAACGGCACCGTCCCGAGCTTGTTGGTGTTGATCTGGAAGCCCGTCAGGGTCTTCTTCTTCAGCTTGCCAGCGCCGACCGTCTGCTTTTCGATCAGGTTGCCGTTGATCTTCTGCGCCGCGTAGGCCGTGCCCGCGAGGGCGGCGACCAGGGCGATCACCGCGACCACCATCGCCGGCGACGGGCGCTTGCTCCAAAGCTTGCTCATCTCTGCCTCCAGTTTCGTTCGCATACCCACTATTCGAAACCCGCCGCGGCGCGGCTAGCTGCGGTGCTACCCGGGAAGCGAGGCGGCGAAGCGCTCGAAGGCGCCCATGTCGGTCACGGCGGGGCCGTGGCCGGGGAGAATCAGCGAGGGGTTGAGCTCGGCGAGCTTGCGGATCGAGCGGCGGTTCTCGGCCGGGTCGTAGGTGAAGATGTCCGGCGGCTCCTTGATCCCGGGCAGCGCCGTCGCGTAGCTCATGTTGCGGATCACGTCGCCGCAGATCGCGACCCGGTCGCTCTCGCGGAAGAAGACGAGGTGGCCGCGCGCGTGGCCGGGGGTGTGGACGCAGCGGAAGCCGGCGACCTCGTCGCCCTCCTGCAGCACCCGCTCGACCTTGTAGGGCGGGCCCTCCCAGATCGTCCGGATCACCCGGTTGATGGGGTTGCCGGTGGCCGCCTCCTGGATCGGGCGCTTGCCTTCCATCGCCTCGACGTCGTCGGCATGGCAGGCGAGCGGCACCCCGCGCGCTTCGCAGACGTCTTTCGCCACCCCCTGATGGTCGGGGTGGACGTGGGTGAGCGCGACCATCGAGATCTCCCGCCCCTCGAGCTCGCCGAAGATCCGCCTCTTGTCCCAGCGCCGGCCGGCGTCGATGAGGACGTCCTCGGTGAGGTAGACGTTGATCGTCGGCGCCGGGATCTCCTTCAGCCGCCAGACACCGGGCGCCAGGTACTTCAATGCGAGATCCCGAGCCCGTCGCGCGGCTCGCCGCTATGGCGAGAGAGCTCTTCGAGGCGGGCGATCTGCTTCTCGCCTTCGACTCGCGCCGGGTGGCCGGCGGGGAGGGGCTCGATCAGGCGGCGGATGCGGTTGCGGATCTGCAGCGAGAAGTGAGGGGTGACGGGGCCGGCGAGGGCGCGGATGTCCTCGGCGGTCAGTTCCTTCGTCCCGCCCAGCAGCTGCGGGTTCTCCGACTCGCTCATTCGCCGCCGCCGATCTGAGTCAGTTCCGCCAATTCGTTCACTTCCGCCTGCTGGACGACGTCGATCGCGTCCTGGTCGCCGATCACCCAGACGTGGTTGTAGAAGGCGCGGGTGGGATCGGTGGTGTATCCGGGCTTCACGTCAAGAAGGTAGCTGCGGACGGCCTCGGGCAGCCTATCGGGCGCTTCCGTGAGCAGCAGCGGGCCCCAGGTGCCCGAGGCGGAGAGCGCTGCTGCGGCGGGGGCGCTGGCAGGGGAGTCGGCGCGGGAGAGGACGAAGCCGTGGCCGGGATCGTTGACGTTCCAGCCGAAGCTGCCTTCGCGGTAGCGGGCGAGAGCGAGCGCAGTGGCGACCGCGTCCTTGCCGGCGACCCGGTTGACGCGCTTGGAGACCTTGGCGATTTCCTTGGTCACGGCCTTCGGGATCACCGAGTCGGGGCCGAGGACGTAGACCGGGACCTTCGGGTGGGCCTTCAGAACTGCCGCCGTCGCCGCCGGCAGCTTCTTGCCGTCGGCGTAGAGGACCGGGTCGCCCGAGCGGGCCGCCCAGGCCGCGGCCGGCATCGCGAAGTCCGGTTTGGCGCTGGAGGCGACGAGGAAATGCGCCGGCGGCTTGCCGCTGAGGCGTTCCCGCAGCGTCGCAATCTGGGCCGCGGTGGCGGCGGGGTCGCCGGAGTCGACGCGGGTCACCGCGCCGGCGTCGCTGGGCATAGCGACCGCGCCGATCGCGAACAGCGAGGCGCCCCCGGTCGCCTTGTCGCCCTGTGGCGCCAGTGCCGCCAGCGCTTCTTCGCTGTCTTCGGGCATCTCGTCGGGCGCCGAGAAGAGGAGCGGCGCCCGCACCGGCGGCGCCATCAGGACCGAGGCGGCGATCGCCCCGGCCCAGTCTTCTTCGCCGACCAGGGTGACGGCGGCCGGGCGCTGGGCGTCGTTGGTGGAAGGGAAGACGGCGAGGGCGACGCCGGCCGCGTTGGCGACCGGATCGGGGCCGCCGATCCGGGTCGTGTTGTTGGTCGCGAAGGCCGGGAACGCAAGCGCTTCGGCGACCTGGGGCGAAGGGGTCTCGTCGCTGTTGCCGCTGCTGGTCGAGGGGGCGGAGGTGGTCACCTCGCCACCGCCTTCGCTCTCGTCACTGCCGCCAGTGGCGAAGACGATCGCGACGACGATGAAGACGAGCGCGAGCGCGACGAGCCCGATCAAGAGCTTCGGCGTCTGTGACTTCGGCTCGCGGGGAGGCTCCGGCTGCGGGGTCGCCTTCTTCTCCGGCGCCTTCTTCTCTTCTTCCTTCGGCCGCCCCTCCGCCTCCTCGCTAGGCGGCACATCGCGGTTGATCGGGCGCTTGGGGATCACCGGCTGAAACGTACAGAGCGCTCCCCGCCTGAAGGAGTACAGTTCCCGAAAACTGGCTGACTGACCAGTCAATCGGGCACCGGCAGAGAGGAACGAGCATGGATTTCGCACTTAACGACGAGCAGCTGGAGTTCAAAGCGCGCTGCCGGAAGTTCGCCCGCGAGGTGATCCGGCCGGTCGCCCGCAAGCACGACGAAGAGGAGAGCATCCCCTGGGAGGCGATCAAAGAGGCTCGGCGCCAGGGCTTCGGCGGCCTCGAGTCGATCCAGCGCAACGCTTCTGACCCCGAGGGGCAGATGCAGGTGATCTCGGCCGAGGAGTTCCACTGGGGCTGCGCCGGGATCGCCCTGGCGATCAGCGGCTCCGGCCTTGCCGCCGCCGGCATCGCCTCTTCGGGCACGCCCGAGCAGATGCAGCGCTGGGTGCCCGAGTGCTTCGGCTCCGGCGAAGAGATCAAGCTCGGCGCCTACGCGGTCACCGAGCCGCAGGCCGGCTCCGACGTCAAGAGCCTGAAGACGACCGCCAAGCGCGACGGCGACGAGTGGGTCCTCAACGGCACCAAGGTCTTCATCACCAACGGCGGCATCGCCGACGTCCACGTCGTCGTCGCCACCGTCGACCCCGAGCTCGGCACCCGCGGCCAGGCCTCCTTCGTGATCCCCAAAGGAACCCCCGGCCTCAGTCAGGGCAAGAAGGAGACGAAGCTCGGGATCCGCGCTTCCCACACCGCCGAGATCGTGCTCGAGGACTGCCGGATCCCGGTCGACTACCTGCTCGGCGGCGAGGAGAAGCTCGAGAAGAAGCTGCAGCGCGGTCGCGAAGGGAAGAAATCCCGCGGCGCCGATGCCCTGGCGACCTTCGAGATCACCCGGCCGCTGGTCGGCGCCTCGGCGCTCGGGATCGCCCAGGCCTCCTACGAGTGGACCCTCGAGTACCTCGACGGCCAGTCAGAAGGCTGGACCCCGATGCTGAGCCAGCAGCGGATCCAGCAGACGCTCGCCGACGTCGCCACCGAGATCGAAGCGGCGCGCCTGTTGGTCCAGCGGGCCGCCTGGATGGGGCGCAACGGCGTGCCGATGACCGGCGGCCAGGGCTCGATGTCGAAGCTGAAGGGCGGCGACGTGACGATGTGGGCGACGACGACGCTGATGGACCTGGTCGGTCCCTACGCGCAGACCAAGGACTGCCCGCTGGAGAAGTGGTTCCGCGACGCCAAGATCTACCAGCTGTTTGAGGGCACGGCCGAGATCCAGCGGATGGTCATCTCCCGCATGCAGGCGCGCGACTACGCCGAGCGCCTCGGCTACGCCGCCGAGATCGCCGAGCAGTCGATCAAGCAGGAGCCGGTCGCAGCGTAGGCAGGTTCTAAGCTCGGTTCGTGCACGGACCCGGCGGCCATAGCCATTCGCATTCGCTGGACGCGCGGCGCGAGGACAGCCGGCGGCGGATGGGGATCGCCCTGGCGATCAACGTCGGGCTATTCCTCGCCGAGGCGATCGGCGGCTTCATCACCGGCTCGCTGGCCGTGCTCGCCGACGCCGGCCACCTGCTCTCCGACGTCGGCTCGATCGTCCTCGCCCTGATCGCGGCGCGGCTGGCAAGCATGCCGGCGGCGGGGCAGCGCACCTTCGGCTACCAGCGCTCGGAGGTGCTGGCGGCGCTGGTCAACGGGCTGCTCTTGGTCGCGGTCTCGCTCGGGATCGCGATCGCCGCGATCGGCCGCTTCTCCGATCCGCCGGAGATCGACGGCCTCGGGGTGCTGGCGCTGGGCGTCTTCGGCCTCGCGGGGAACATCGCCGCCACCGTCGTTCTCGCCGGTGGCGAGCGCGAGGACCTCAACCTCGAGGGCGTCCTGCGGCACTCGGCCGCCGATGCGCTCGGCTCGCTCGGCGTCGTCATCGCCGGCGCCTGGGTCCTCGGCGGCGGTTCGCCGGTGGTCGACCCGATCGTCGGCCTGCTGATCGCCGCCCTCGTCCTCGCCTCCTCCTGGCGCCTGATCAAAGAGCCCTTCGACGTGCTGATGGAGTCCGCCCCCGCTGGAGTCGACGTCGAAGCCGTCGGTCGGGCGATCTGCCAGGAGGAAGGCGTCCGCTCCGTCCATGACCTCCACGTCTGGACGGTCACCGCCGGCTTCGGCTCCATCGCCGCCCACGTCGTCGTCGCCGAAGGTGCCGATCGCGACCTGATCCGCAGGCGCCTGGAGCTAACTCTGAAAGAGAACTACGGCATCGAGCACACCACTCTCCAGATGGAGGAAGAGGCTTCCCAGGACCTCCTCCACGTGGAGAACGCGCCGAACGCCTAGGGAGCCGGCGCAACCCCACTTGCAGCGACTTTTGGGTAGCCGACCCGGAATTACCCCTTGGCTAGCCTCGTAGCGATGCCTCTCAATCGTTCCGTTGTGCCGGCGCTTTGTGCTGCCGTCGCGGCGTTCCTGCTTCTGCTCGTAGCCGCCCCGGCGGCGCCCGCCGCCGACCTCCAGTCCGAACTGGAAGCGAAGCAGTCGCAGCTGGAGAAGGTCGAAGAACGCAAGGGCGTTCTGACCACGACGATCGCCGGCTACGGCGACAAGATCGACCGGCTGACCACCACGGTCGCCGCGATCCGCACCCGCGAATCGGCGGTGCGCGAACGGCTCGCGGTCAAGCAGGCCGAACTGAACGAAGCGGTGGCCGAGCTCGACGCCGCCAGGGCGCGGCTGGCGCGGGTGCGGGCGCAGCTGAAACGGGCGCTGACGGCGCTGCGGGAACGGCTGGTGGCGATGTACGAGACCGGCAGCCCGGACTTGATCAGCGTCATCGTCGGCTCCAACGACCTCGACGACCTCGCCGCCCGGACCGAATACCTCAACCGCCTGCACGGGATGGACGAGGTCGTGGTGGGGCGGGTGCGCGATCTTCGCGACGAAGTCAAGGACCTGGTCAGCCGCCTCCGCGACAGCAAGAACACGATCGAATCCGCGCGCGACGCGATCGCCTCCGAAAAGGAAGCGCTGACGGCGACGCGGACGGCGCTCCAGTCCCACCAGCAGGAACTGGTCGCCGCCCGCGCTGACCGCGAAGCGGCGCTGCGGAAGATCCGCTCCCACGAGGAAGAGCTCGACGGCGACCTCAGCGAGATCCAGGGCAAGATCGCCGCGACGCTGGCCGAAACCGGCGCCACGCCGCTGCCCGCCGGACCGATCAAAGGCGGCAGCGGCAGCATGATCTGGCCGGTCGACGGGCCGGTCGTCTCCGGCTTCGGCTCGCGGACGATCAACGGCAGCTACGAGTACCACCCTGGCATCGACATCGCGGTGCCCGAAGGCACGGCGATCCGCGCCGCGATGACCGGCACCGTCAGCCTGCAGCAGTCAGAGGCCGAAAGCGGCGGCTACGGCAACTACACCTGCATCGACCACGGCGGCGGGCTTTCCACCTGTTACGCCCACCAAAGCTCTTTTGTTGCAACTCTTGGCCAGTCGGTTAGCCAAGGGGACATCATCGGGTACACCGGTTGCACCGGATACTGCTTCGGACCGCATCTGCACTTCGAGGTTCGTATAAACGGCTCTGTGACCGACCCGATGGGCTACTTGTAAGCAACAATCTCTTCTGAATGATCCGCCAGGCGCGCAACTACTTCGTAGGGGCGATTTCAGGAACGGCCCTGATCGCCGCCGCCATCGCGGTCTTCGCGGTGCTGGTTTCGACTCAGGTTTTCGGCGATTTCCCGATCCCGGGCCTGCTCGGGGGTGGCGGCGACGCAGGTGTCTCGAGCGCCAAGGAGGCGGCCTCGCCGGTGGCTGCCGGGACCGGCGGCGGCGGAGCTGCCGGCGAAGGCGGCGCGAAAGCGGCGGGCGCCGCTGGGAAAGGCAGTAATGCCGGCGATAAAGGCGGCGGCGACTCCGGTGGCGGCGGGTCGGCCAATGTTGGCAGCGGCGAAGGCGGCACCACGGCCACGGGCGACGGCACCGGGGGCGAAGGCGGTTCAGATGGGGGCGGCGCCACGGGCGGCGAAGGCGGGTCGGCCCCGAGCGGCGGCGGCTCGACTGACGGCTCCGGCAGCGGCACCTCCTCCGGCGGCAGCAGCGGTGGTGGCGGCGGCGGAGGCGGCAGCACGGGCGGTGGCGAAACCGGCGGCGGAACGACCACCAGCACCTCCGGCCAGGTGACCAGCACCGTCAACGAAACCGTCCATCAGGTGGACGAAACCGTGACCGGCGGCACCCTCGAACAGACCGGCGTCACCGGTGCGACCGAAGAAGTGGTCGAAAGCGTCGCTGGGCCCGAATCGGTGGTCGGCGGCGTCGTCGACGAAACGACGAAGACGGTCGAAGGCGTCGGCAAGACGCTCGAAGGTCTGGGTAAATAGACCGTCAGCGCCCGCTCCCCGCTTGATCGGCCACAATGCCGGTCCCGTGGCTGAGCAGGGACAAGCGGTGGCGAGCGGCGATCCGATCGCGGGTTCGGCCGTGTTCCCGCGCGGCAGCCGGGTTAACGAGGAGGGGCACCTGGAGATCGCCGGCTGCGACGTCGTCGCGCTGGCCGAAGAGCACGGCACCCCCGCCTACATCTACGCCGAGGACGACATCCGTTCCCGCGCCCGCGAATACCGCGAGGCGTTTGAGAGCCGCGGTGCCGAGTACGAGGTCCTCTTCGCCAGTAAGTCGCTGCCCTGCACCGCCGCCTACCGGCTGCTGAGCGAGGAGGGGCTGTCGGTCGACGTCGCCTCCGGCGGCGAGCTGCATATGGCGCTGAAGGCCGGCTTCGACCCCGACCGGATCCACATGCACGGGAACAACAAGTCAGACGAGGAGATCCTCTTCGCGGCGCGGTCGGGCATCCGCCACCTGATCCTCGACTCCTTCGACGAGATCGAGCGCTGCGAGCGCCTGCTCGACGAACCGCAGCGGGTGCTGATCCGGGTGACGCCGGGGATCAAGCCCTCGACCCACGACTACATCACCACCGGCCAGCTCGACTCCAAGTTCGGCTTCGGGCTCGAGGACGGGCTGGCGGCCCGCGCAGTCGAGCGCGTCCTCGCATCCGACAAGCTCGAGCTGGTCGGCCTGCACGCCCACATCGGCTCCCAGATCTTCGAGCTCGAGCCCTACACGCTGGCGATCCGGGCGCTCGGCGAGCTCGCCGGCGACTGGTGCCGGGTCGTCAACGTCGGCGGCGGCCTTGGCGTCGCCTACACGGGGGAGGACGAGCCGCCCTCGATCGACGCCTACGTCGACGTCAAGGTCCGCGGCGTGGCCGAGGTCTTCGGCAAGGGCGTGCGGATCCTGGTCGAGCCGGGGCGCTCGCTGGTCGCCAACGCCGGCGTCACCGCCTATCGCGTCGGCACGGTGAAGGAGATCGCCGGGGTGCGGACCTACGTCGCCGTCGACGGCGGCATGTCCGACAACCTGCGGCCGATGCTCTACGGAGCCCGGTACGAAGCCGTGATCGCCGACCGCGCCGCCGCGCCTGCCGAGGCGCTAGTCACGGTCGCCGGCATGCACTGCGAGTCCAGCGACATGCTCGTCCGCGACGCGATGCTGGCCGAGCCTGCCGTCGGCGACGTGCTGGTGACGCCTGTCACCGGCGCCTACGGCTACGCGATGGCCAACAACTACAACGGCGTGCCGCGGCCGCCGGTCGTCTTCTGCCGCGACGGCGAGAGCCGGGTCGTGGTTCGCCGCGAGACCTACGAGGACCTGACCGCGAGGGACGTCTAGGCGCGATGGCCTCCGAAGGTTCCAAACCGGTTCGCATCGGGCTGCTTGGACGCGGCACCGTCGGTGCCGCCTTCGCCGACCTGCTGGCGGAGCGGGCCGAGGCGGTCGAGGCGGCGACGGGGCGGCGGCCGCAGATCGCCGGCACGCTGACCCGAGGCGACGGCGACTTCGAGGCGATCCTCGCCGGCTCCGACCTCGTGGTCGAGCTGATCGGCGGCACCGAGCCGGCGCGCGAGTACGTGCTGGCGGCGCTGCGGGCCGGCAAGCCGGTCGTCACCGCCAACAAGCAGCTGCTTGCTCAGCACGGCGACGAGCTTTTCGCGGTCGCCCGCGACGCGGGGGTGCAGTTGCGCTTCGAGGCGGCGGTTGCGGCGGTGATCCCGATCGTCCGCACGATCCAGGAGAGCTTCGGCGTCACCGAGATCTCGAAGGTCTTCGGGATCGTCAACGGCACGACCAACTTCATCCTCACCGAGATGGCGGCAAGTGGCGCCGGCTATGACGAGGTGCTGGCGCAGGCGCAGGAGCTCGGCTATGCCGAGGCTGACCCAACCGACGACGTCAGCGGCGCCGACGCGGCGGCGAAGATGGCGATTCTCGCCCGGCTCGCCTTCCACACGCCGGTGACGCTCGACGAGGTCACCTACGAGGGGATCGAGCGGATCCTGCCCGACGACCTCGCCTACGCGAAGGAGTTCGGCCTCTCGCTGAAGCTGCTCGGGGTCGCCGAACGGCGCGACGGCGGCGTCAGCGTCCGCGTCTTCCCCTGCTTCCTCTACCGCGGCCACCCGCTGGCGCCGATCGAGGGCCCGTTCAACGCGGTGATGGTCGAGGCACCGGCGATCAGCGAGGTGACGATGTCGGGACCGGGGGCGGGGGGGCTGCAGACCGCTTCGGCGGTCCTCGGCGACGTCGTCTCAATCCTCGCCGGCGACGCGCCGGTGCACGAGACCCGGGTCGAGCTGCCGATCGTCGCCGACGTCAGCTCCTCCTTCTACCTCTACCTCGAGGTCGCCGACCAGCCCGGCGTGCTGGCGCGGGTGGCGACCGTGCTCGGCGACCACGGCATCTCGGTCAAGAGCGTCGTCCAGCGCGGGATCGGCGACGAGGCGCGGCTGGTGATGGTGATCCACGAGTGCCTGGAGTCGAAGTTCGCCGCGGCGGTCGAGGCGCTCGGGGAGCTCGACGAGCTGCGCGCGGCGCCCCGCGCGATCCGCGTGATCGAGGAGGAGTACTGATGGCGGCGGGCCTGATCGACCGTTACCGCGACCGGCTCTCGCTCGAGCCCGGCGATCCGGTGGTGACGCTGAACGAGGGGTCGACGCCGCTGATCGAAGCGCCGCGCCTTTCGGAGCGGATCGGGGCGCGCGCCTATTTCAAATTCGAGGGGTTGAACCCGACCGGCTCGTTCAAGGACCGGGGAATGACGGTTGCGGTCTCGCGGGCGAAGGGGCGGGGGGCGGAGGCGATCATCTGCGCCTCGACCGGCAACACCGCCGCCAGCTGCGCCGCCTACGCAGCGCGGGCGGGGATGCGGGGGGCGGTGATCGTTCCGGAGGGCAAGATCGCGATCGGCAAGCTCGCCCAGGCGCTGATGCACGGCGCCCGCGTCGTCGCCCTGCAGGGGAACTTCGACGACGCCCTGCGGATCGTCCGCGAGCTCTCCCAGAAGCACCCGATCGAGCTGGTCAACAGCGTCAACCCGCATCGGATCGAAGGCCAGAAGACGGCCGCCTTCGAGGTGGTCGAAGACCTGGGGGAGATGCCCGGGGCGCTGGCGATCCCCGTCGGCAACGCGGGTAACGTGACCGCTTACTGGCGCGGGTTCCAGGAGCTCGCCGCGGATCCGGTAGAGCACTTCCATGGTAAGGAAGGGGTCACGGGTCCGGTCCTCTACGGCTTCCAGGCCGAAGGCGCCGCCCCGCTCGTGCGCGGCGAGCCGGTCGAGCATCCCGAGACCGTCGCCTCGGCGATCCGGATCGGCAACCCGGCCCGCTGGGAGGAGGCGATGGCCGCCTTCACCGCTTCCCGGGGCCGCGTCGCCGCCGTCTCCGACGAGCAGATCCTCAACGCCTACCGCTGGCTCGCCGACAACGAAGGCGTCTTCTGCGAGCCCGCCAGCGCCGCCTCCGTCGCCGGCCTCCTCGCCCACGGCCTGCCGACCGTCGACGGCGCGCCCAAGCCCGAGACCGTCGTCTGCGTCCTCACCGGCCACGGCCTCAAGGACCCCGACACCGCTCTCTCCAAAGCCCCCTCGGTGATCAACTGCGAGAACGACTTGAGTGCCGTCGAGCGGGCTGTCTTCGACTAGCCGGTCGGCGTGCCAGTGACCTGCGGGGACTGGCTCTGGTGGTATTCCGAGGCCTCGGGTATTTCCTCGAAGCTGAGTAGATCGCCAGCCACGTCCAGCAGGTGCTGCTTCACCTCGGCAGGGGTGGCATAGAAGAACTCTCGTCTCATGTTCACCTTGTTGACTCTCCGATCGGCCAGCCGCCGGTGAAGCTCAGCCTCGATCCCGACCGCATCATCGGAAAAGTGAATGGCATGAACATCGAACCGGAATGGAACGGAGGCATCGCCTAGCTCACGCACACGGTCGCGCGGTTCAAGTCGCCGCGTGAGCCCGACCTTCACGATTCCCTCTCCGAAAGAGCCGATGTTGGAGATCACGTAGACGTATCCGGCCCTGACGTTCGCCGCTCGATAGTCGACGTCGGTGATCGCCTTGTCGATCTCGCCCAGTTCAGCTTCGAGCCGGGCAACCGCCTCGATATCGCCTTTGGCGCGCAGGACTTCGAGGGAGTTGAGGTAGTGCTGCCGCTCCTTCTCCAAGCGGGCCCTCTCTTTCTCCATTTCCTTCTGCGCCCGCTGCTCCTCTCGCAGGAGCTCGCGCTCCTCACGCTCCTTCTCCTTCTCTTCCGCCCTTTTCTCTCGGTAGTCGGCGGTGAGTTCCAGCTCGTAAACACGCAATTCGTGGTAAGGCCCGGAGATATGGATATCCATCGTTCTTCCGAGCCGCGCGATGGTCGCGGTGACTTTGGTCAGTCGTTCCACGGCAGACTCGAGTTGGTAGGGCTTCATCCCACGCGCCAGGTTGTCGGCCTCCGCGTTGTACGCGCGCAGCATCAACTTCGAGAAATCCCGGACCATTTTCCGGCCTTGTGCCGCCGACCCGTCAACCCTCCAGTTCGTGTTACCGCGGACTGCGCCGCCATCGGCGCGAGCCATTTCTTTTACCCGAGCTTTGAGCGCCTTCAGCGCATCTTTGTATTCCACCGAGTCACTGAGAGGGTGCCGGTACTCGTAGACACCGGCTTCTTGGAGCAGGGCGGTCTCCTCGGTGGTCACCACCTCGTCCTTCAACTCGTTCAACTGCGTTGTGAGCTCTTCCCTTTCCTTCTCAGCGGCCCCAAGTTCCTCGCGAAGAGAGGCCTGGGATTCCTCTGCTTGACGAATCAGCTGCAGCTCGGCTTCTTTCTTTTCCTCCTCCAAGCGTTGACGCTGCTCCTCGATTTCCGCCCGAAGAGCATCACGCTGCGCCTCTAATTCGAGCAGGGAAAAACCGCCGAGGCGCTTGAGTTGTGCCCGCAGGTCCTCGACTTCTTTGACCAGTTCCTTCGCTTTGCGCCGAGCGCCAAAGAGGGGAACTCCAGTACCGGCGGGCGTCTGAACCTTGTCCGGTGGCGCGTTGTCTCCAGCCTCCACAACTCGAAGCGTACCTAGAAATTGCACCGGTCATTCCAGCCTTGACCGCAAAAACAGATTCAATGGGTCAATAGGCTGCGCACTCATGACCGCGCGCCACCGGCTCGTCCGCGTCCCTGCCTCCTCGGCCAACCTCGGGCCCGGATACGACGCGATGGCGGCGGCGATGGCGCTGTTCCTGGAGCTGGAGGTGGAAGAGGCGGGGGAGTTCTCCTTCGACGACGGCGGGCTCGGGGTCTCGACCGGGCGCGACAACTTGATCGTGCGGGCGTTCGAGAGCCTGCGCCCGGCGGACGGGATCGCCTTCCGGTTGCGCAGCGAGATCCCGCTGACCCGGGGGCTGGGGTCGAGCTCGGCGGCGATCGTCGCCGGCCTCTACGCCGCCGACCACCTTTATGAGCTGGCGCTCTCGAAGGAGGAGATGCTGGCGCGGGCGACGGAGATCGAGGGGCATCCGGACAACGTCGCCGCGGCGATCTACGGGGGGTTCGTCGTCTGCGGGATCGGCGAGGAGGGGCCGACCGTGGCGCGATTCGACCCGCCCGAGGGGCTCGAGGGGATCGTCGTGATCCCGCCCGAGGAGGTCTCAACCGAGCGGGCGCGGGAAGCGATCCCGGCCGAGGTGCCGCTCGCCGACGCCGTCGCCAACGTCTCCGCCGCGGCGATGCTGGTGCTGGGGCTGCGCAGCTCCGACCTCGATCTGCTCGCCCGCGGCCTCCACGACCGCCTCCACCAGGACCGCCGCCGCGACCTCTACCCGCGCTCGATGGAGATCGTCGACTCCGCACGCGAGCTGGGGGCGCTGGGGGCGACGATCTCCGGCGCCGGCCCGACGGTGCTCGTCTGGACCACCTGGCAGGACGCCGGCAACGTCGCCGCGGCCCTGGAGCAGCGCTGCGCCGGCTGGGCCGAGGTCAGGCGGCTTCCGTTCAGCCCCCTCGGCGCCGACGTGCCGGAGCTCTGAGATGGACTGGGTCGTCCGCTTCGGCCTGATCGAGCTGGCCCTGGGCGGCTTGCTCGGCTGGGCGATGGTGGTGCGCGACGAGCGGCCCGAGTGGCTGCGGCGGATCGGGGTGGTGGCGCCGCAGCGGATCCGCCAGGTCCACCTCGACTACGTGATGATGGGCCTGATCCTGATCGGGGTCGGGCTCGCGGTGCCGGACCTGCCGAAAGCGGTCGCCGTCGCCCTCGTCTTCGGCACCTTCGTCAACCCCTTCCTCTTCGTCCCGCTCGCTTTCGACCCCGACGCCGAGAAGCGCCTCTGGTACCGGGCGCTGGCGACGGTCTCGTTCATCGCCGTCAGCGGCGGGCTGGTTGTGGCGGCGATCGTCGGGCCCTAGCGGCGCTTCCGATCCCAAAGTTAGGATCGCGGCATGCCGACCACCAAGAAGCTCCCGCTGCTCCTGTCCGCCCTCGTCCTCGCCGCGCTCCTCGTGGTGCCGGCCGCCGCGCAGGCGACGCTCGCCTTCGTGCGCAACCCGGCCCAGCCGACGGTCTTCGTCGCCGGCGACAACGGCTCGGGTGCCAAGAAGCTGGTGCCAGGCGAAAATCCGCACGTCTCCCCCGACGGGAAGATCGTCGCCTTGCTGCACCGGGGGACGTCGCTGAAGAGCAAGCCGGAAATGGTCCTCGCGCCTGCCGACGGCAGCGCGCCGCCGAGCGTCCTGGTTAAGGGCTGGCGCCAGCCGGAAGTCTTCTCCTGGTCGCCCGACGGGACGATGGTGGTCGCGGTGCTGGGACCGGAACTTGGCAAGCAGCGCCTCGTCCTGATCAGCACCGAAACCGGTGCGCAGCGGACGATCGCCCACGGGTTCTTCAACGGCGTCAGCTTCTCGCCCGACGGCGGCGAACTCGTCTACGGGGTGGCGGGCACCGAAGCGTTCCCGCCGCGCAGCGATCTCTTTCGGATCGAAGTGCTGCCGCCCGGCGCAGTCAGCGTCAAGGCCGTCGTGCCGCACCGCCTGACCAAGGACCACAACTCCGCCTATCCGCTCTGGGGGCCGCAGAAGATCGTCTTCGTCAAGACCCTCGACGCGAAGAAGCGAAAGTACGGACCGAAGAACGAGCTCTACCTGATGAACCCGAACGGCAAGGGCGTCAAGCGCCTGACGCACACCGAGGTCGACCCGCTCCTGCAGGGCCTCTTCCCGACCGCCTGGTCGGCCAGCGGCAACCAGCTGCTGGCCGAGTTCGAGGGTCAGGACACGAGCTACGCGGTCAAGGTCAACCCGAAAACCGGAGCCGAAAAGCCGGTCTCGAAGTCAGGCGAGCAGGGCTTTGTCGGCACCGCCCTCTCCAGCGACGGCAAGCTCGTCCTCGGCTACACCGGCGGCTTCGACCCCGGCACCGGCCACGACGTGGTCAGTATCCCCTACGCCGGCGGCAAGCCGAAGATCCTCGCCAAGAACGCCTTCCTGCCCGACTGGAGTCGCTGAGGTTGGTGGTGTGTCGCTTTAGTGGACGCATGAGCCACTAAAGCGACACGCCTAATCCAGCAGTCCGACCTGCCGCAGGATCGAGACGCTGTCCGAGTAGACGTCCTTGCGCTTCACGAGGCCGTCCTCGAACGGGATCACGTCGAGCCCGTCCCACTCGATGCGCTTGCCGGTTGGCTCGGCGACGAGGTCGCCGCGGCGCATCGTGTTCGAATGGGTCGCGGTTGCGGTCCATTCCTGGACGACCAGTCCCTCGCGCACGTAGACGCGTCGGGTGGTGAAGGCGATGTCGGGCCAGGTCTCGAAGATCGAGCCGATGTGGCCGCGCGCCTCCTCGCCAACCGCCGCCTCGCCCGCGGTGTGGTTCTCGAAGACCATGTCCGGCGCGTGCATTGCCATGATCGCGTCGAGGTCGTGGTCGTTCCAAGCGTCGTTGTAACGCTCGATTGTCTCCGCTAGTGCCTCGGGCGAGTCCTTGGCTCCCACGCAGCCGATCCTCTCCGAACTGCATCACTTTTTCCACCCAGTAGATGGAAAATTTGATGCAGTTCGGTCGGGGGCGGGCTAGGGTCGGTGCATGGCCAACTACGCGATCAAGCATCGGGACGAGTTCGAGCGGATGGAGGGGTCGGGGGAGTGCACTTGGCTGCTGGCGCGCAAGGGGCTGGGGACCGAGGCCTTTGGCTACAACCTGGTCAAGATCGGGCCGGGCGGGCAGATTCCCGAGCACGACGAGGGGCGGAGCGGGCAGGTCGAGCTCTACGCGATCCTCGAGGGCGAGGCGGTGATGCTGCTCGACGGCGAGGAGCACCCGGCGCCCGCGGGGACCTTCGCCTCGATCGAGCCGGCGGCAACGCGCCAGATCCTCAACCGCTCCGACGCGCCTGTCACGGCCCTGCTGATCGGCGTCCAGCCCGAGGGCGGCTACGAGCCGATGTCCTGGGCCTGAGTTCCAGGTCCGCCCTCACCAGATTCCCGGCTCGGTCGCTGCCCCGCGGGTGTAAGTCCCTGTTTTTCCCGCATACCGCAGGGAAAATCGAGCACGGAGGGGGAGAGATTTGACCCCCGCCTATAATCCGTGAACTCGTCAACCCGTCGCGCGCCCGCTCGAAGAAGGCGTGGAACCCGGGAGGTCAAAATTGAAGACCCAGTCCGATAGCCGCGCTCGCGTCGAGCGCTATTCGCCAGAGCGTCCCTACCGCCCGCTCGTCTCACCGCCCTCCGTCGAGGACAAAGACGCCTGCGCCATCTACGCCTCGGTCCGCAAGGACTCGACGCCGAGCCACGAACCGATCGAGCTGGCGATTCCCGCCCTGCAGAAGATGCTCCACCGCGCCGGCAACGTCGACGGCGAGGGCGACGGCTGCGGCCTCCTGCTCGACATCCCGCGCAAGATCTGGGCCGAGGAGGTCCGCTCCGGCGGTCACGACCCCTCGCTCGCCACCGACGACGCCTTCGCCGTCGGCCACATCTTCATCGAGCGCTCCCAGGAGGTCGAGAAGGTCAAGCACGACGCCCGCGAGCTGCTCGCAGCCAACGGCTTCCGCGTCCTCGCCGAGCGGGTCGGCGTCGTCAATTCACCCGCCCTCGGCCCGACCGCCCGCGAGGAGGAGCCGATCTTCTGGCAGGTCGCCGGCCTCGCCCCCGACGTCGAGACCCGCGATGACGTCCTCTTCGACCTGATGATCGACCTCGAGAAAGAGCTCGAGGTCCACGTCTCCTCCTTCTCGGCCACGACCTGCGTCTACAAGGTGATGGGCGCGCCGAACGTGCTCGGCGAGTACTACCCCGACCTGCGCGACCCGCGCTTCGAGACGATCGGCTGCTTCGGCCACAACCGCTACTCGACCAACACCTGGCCGTCGTTCAAGCGGGTGCAGCCGTTCACGATCCTCGGCCACAACGGCGAGATCAACACGATCCAGCAGCTGCGCCAGGAGGCGAAGATGCTGGCGGTCCCGATCCAGCCCGATTCCTCGGACTCACAGGACCTCAACCGCACGATCGACACCCTGGTCAGCCGCGAGGGCTTCAGCCTCGCCGAGGCGATGGAGATGGTGGTGCCGCCGATCGTCAACGAGATCCGCGGCTTGCCCGAGGACCTGCACAGCTTCTACGTCTACCTGCACCAGACGATGGGCCCGTTCGCGCAGGGACCGGTGGCGCTGATCGCCCGCCACAGCGACGAATGCGTCTTCTCCGCCGACGCGATGGGCCTGCGGCCGCTCTGGCAAGTGGAGACCGAGGACGACTTCGTCTTCAGCTCCGAGCCGGGCGTCGTCCCGGTCAGCAAGATGGTCTCCGAGCCGCTGCCGCTCGCCCCCGGCGAGAAGGTGTTGGTGCTGATCGATCGGGCCAGTCGCGAGTCGACCCTGCACCCGCACGCCGAGATGCTGCGGATTGTCCGCGATCGCTGGCTGGCGCGGAACGGCGCCGAGGCGGCGGCCGGCTACGACCGCGCCTTGAAGACCGGCGGCCCGCTCGAGGGCAAGGACGTCCCCGGCTACACCGACGCCGGGCCCGAGGAGCCGGTCCGGGTCAGCGATCGCGTCCTCGCCGGCTTCGGCTGGCAGCGCGACGACGTCAAACTCGTCCAGCAGATGGCCTCCAACGGGGCCGAGCCGGTCGGCTCACTCGGCTACGACGGCCCGCTGGCGGCGCTCTCGCCCGAGCGGCAGAACCTCGCCGACTACTTCAAGGAGACGGTCGCCGTCGTCACCAACCCGGCGCTCGACCGCGAACGAGAGCTCGAGCACTTCTCGACCCGGACCCTGTTCGGGCGGCGCCCCTCACCCGACAATGCGGGATCCGACACCGGCACCGTCGAAACCGGCTTCCCGGTGATCCTCGGCGGCCACCACGGTCTGGCGCCGCTCTCGGACACCGCTTACCGCAAGATCGCCCGCGAGCACAACACCTACCTGCTCGAGGATCTCTGGGAGGAGTTCAGCGGCCGCAACGCCGCCGTCGACATCTCCCTGCTGGAGTCGGAGACGACGAAGGGCGCGATCGAGCGGATCAAGCAGGAGGCCGTGAAGAAGGTCCGCAACGGCTGCGAGCTGCTCGTCCTCACTGACCGCACCGTCTACGAAGCCGACCGCCGCTACCTCGACCCGCACCTGGCGGTCTCGGCGATCGACCAGGCGCTGAAGCAGTTCAAAGTTGAGACCGGCGAAACGAACCTGCGGCGGCGCTGCGGCATCGTCCTGCGCTCGGCCGCGATCCGCAACGTCCACGACGTGATGCTGGCCCTCGGGCTCGGCGCCAACGGCGTCTGCCCGTATGTGATGGTCGAGGTGATCTGCGTCGAGGACTACGAGAACGACGTCTCCAACCTCTGCGCGGCGCTGCGCAAAGGGATCGAGAAAGTGATCTCGACGATCGGCATCCACGAGGTCCGCGGCTACGCGCGCCAGTTCAGCTCGATCGGGATCAAGCCGGAGCTGGCGGAGATCTTCCAGACCGAGCACTACGCCGCCTCCGAGAAGGCCGGGACCGGGTTCGCCGACCTCGACGAGGACACCAACGCTCGCGCCCATGCCCTCTCTGGTGATGACGCGGCGGCGAAACCGGCGAAGACGTTCCGCTTCTACCCGAAGGTCTACAAGGCGGCGATCGCGACCGCCAACGGCTCGGGCACCTACGAGGAGTACTCGGAGAAAGTGCGGGACCTGGAGAAGCAGAGCCCGATCTCGATGCGCCACATCATGGCCCTGAAGGGGGACCGCGAGCCGCTCAAGGACCCGAGCGTCGTCGACGCCGGCGTCGGCCACCACGACTACCCGATCGTGATCTCCTCGATGAGCTTCGGCTCGCAGTCCGAGCCGGCCTTCCGCGCCTACGCCGACGCGGCGAAATCGATCAACGTCCTCTGCATCAACGGCGAGGGCGGCGAGATCCGCGACATGTACGGCCAGTACCGCAACTGGCGCGGCCAACAGGTCGCCTCCGGGCGCTTCGGGGTTTCAGCGGAGATGCTGAACAGCTCCTACGTCGCCGAGATCAAGATCGGCCAGGGCGCCAAGCCGGGGGAGGGCGGCCACCTGCCGGGGAAGAAGGTCTCCGAGAAGGTCGCCGCCGCGCGTAACGCCGCGCCGGGAACGGACCTGATCTCGCCCTCCAACAACCACGACCTCTACTCGATCGAGGACCTGGCCGAGTTGATCGACGAGCTGAAGACCGTCAACCCGGATGTCCGGGTCTCGGTCAAGGTCCCGGTGGTGCCGAACATCGGCACGATCGGCCTCGGGATCGCCAAGGCCGGCGCCGACATCATCACCCTCTCGGGGTTTGAGGGCGGGACCGGCGCCGCGCGCCAGCACGCGCTGCGCCACGTCGGCCTGCCGAGCGACATCGGCACCCGCGCCGTGCACCGGGCCCTGATGGAGGCCGGGTTGCGCAACCGGGTCGAGATCTGGGCCGACGGCGGCTACCGCACCGGCCATGACATCGTCAAATTGCACTGCCTCGGCGCCAACCGAGTCGGCTTCGGCACCTTGGCGATGGTCAGCCTCGGCTGCACGATCTGCCGCGGCTGCCAGCTCGATACCTGCCACGTCGGCATCGCCACTCAGATCGAGACGCCCGAGGAAGCGCAGGCCCACGGGCTGAAGAAGTTCACCCCGCAGGAGGTCGAGCGCTCGGCCGAAAGCTGCGCCCGCTTCTTCTCTTCGATGGGCGAGGAGGTCAAGCAGGTGGTCGCCTCGCTCGGCTACGAGCGAGCCCAGGACCTGGTCGGCCGCTACGACCTGCTGGAGCAGGTCAGCCACAAGGACCAGATCGACCTGGCGCCGCTGATCACGCCGCTGGAGGAGTTCCTCGACCTCGAACCGCTCGACCTGCCGGTGGCCGAGGAGACCGACGCGCGGGCCGAAGCCGGCCTGGTGATGGCGCGGCCGATCCGGATGGAGGCGAAGGAGGCCTCGAGCCAGATCGCGGCGCTGGCGCCGGAAGTCTGCGGCGGCAGCAGCGTCCGCAGCCAGTTCCCGCGCCCGACCGACGCCAACGACCGCGTGCTCGGGACCGAGCTGGCGGGCGCGCTGGCGCGCTGGCGGATCTTCGACGGCGGCCCGGCGGGCGAGGAAGGCGACCACCTGGCGAGCCTCGAGTTCAACGGCGGCTCGGTCGCCGGCCAGGGCCTGGGGGCGTTCAACTCCTACGGTGTCGATATCCGCATCGAGGGCGGCGCCCAGGACGGCGTTGGCAAGACGATGCTGGGCGGCAAGATCGCGATCCTCAAGGGCAAGGGGGCGCGGGGCAAGCGCCTCAACGGCTCGGTCGGCAAGTCCTTCGCTTATGGCGCCCAGCGCGGCAAGCTCTACGTCCAGGGCAGCGCCGACTCCCGCTTCTGCATCCGCCTCTCCGGCGCCGACGTCGTCGTAGCGGGCGAGCCCGAGCAGGAGATCGACGACAGCCGTGGAGCCTTGGCCGACCGCGCCAACATCAAGGGCTTCGCCTTCGAGTACATGACCAGCGGCCGCGCCGTCGTCCTCGGCGACATCGGCCCCTGGGCCTGCGCCGGCATGACCGGAGGCCGCGTCTACGTCAGGCACAACGCCTTCGGCATCGACCGAGCAGCTATCGAAAGGCGCCTCGGCAAGGGCGCCAAAGTCGAACTCAAGGACCTCGACGCCGAGGCCCTAATCGACATCGACGACCTCCTCCACGGCTACGCCGACGAGCTAAGAGCAACCGATCAAACCGAAGAGGCCACCCGCGTCGAAGCCCTAGCCGACGACGCCACCAGCAACTTCCTAATGATCATCCCAATCAAGGTCCAGGCGGACCCAAGCATCTCGACCGAGTGAGTTAGCCGGCGGGTTTGCCCTCCAGGCGATCCGCGATTCCCCGGACCTCTTGGAGAAGCCCGTCGAGCATGCGCTCGGTGTCGGAGTGGATGCGCCATTCGGTTAGGCGGCGCTCGGCGTCCATGGAGTCGAGGCGTTGCTCGAGGGTGGTGGTGCGGTCCTCTAGGCGGCCGACTCGGCGGTCGGTGCGCTTTTGGGACTTGCGGAGGCGGGTCTTGAGGTAGCGGCGGAGGTCCTCTTGCATCGTGTCCAGCTCGCGGCGGAGGTCGCTATTGAGGGGCGCCTGTTGCTCGTCGAGCATCTGCTCGACGCCGCGGCGGACGCGCTCGATCTCTTCGTGGAGCTGCGCGCGGGCGCGCTCGGCTGAGGCGGAGATCGACTCCTCGCCGCTTGGGCGCGAAGGATCGTCCGGATTCGTCGGGCCGTTCACCGGCTCGAACTGTACGGGCGGGGGTGGCGGCAAAACCCGCTCACGAAGCCGCGCGGAGCGTCGAATTGCGACGCTCCGCGCGGTCTCGCGGGCTAGGCCTGGAGCAGGAAGAGGCGGTAGCGGCCGATCGTCAGCTCGTCGCCGTCGCTGAGCTCGGTCCAGTCGATTTTGCGGCCGTTGACGAGGACGCCGTTGAGGCTGCGGTCGTCGAGGATCCGGGGCGGGCGGCCCTCGTCGGTCGCGATCATCGCGTGGCGCCGGGAGACGCTGGGATCGTCGAGGCAGATCTCGGCCCGCTCGCAGCGGCCGATCTTGGTCCAGCCGACCTCGAGGCGGAAGGTCTTCACCTCGCCGCGATCGCGCAGCGCCAGGAAGTAGCCGGGCTCGGTCAGCTGCCCGCGCGCCTCCTCAAGCCAGGGCTGCACCTCGCCCTGGCCACCGAGGGTGAATTCGAGGGTGGGGGAGCCGTGCTCCTGCAGCCCGGAGAAGATCGAGTCGCGGCGGAAGCGGGAGGTCCCGCAAACTGCGCACTCCGGCAGCTGGTCGGTCTCCCGCAGGGCGACCTGGGCGCCGCAGTTGAGGCAGAAGTACGTGCCCTCTCCGGGCATGGATCCGGCGGCAATCGCCTCGCCGGCCGGGCTGGTGCCGACGCTCTCAAATATAGGAAACCTCTCCTTCCTAAAACCTGGTTGCACTCGATACTAGCCCCGCCGGTTTCCCCTGTCACTGGAATTTCCTCGACCGGTCCCGGGCGCATCGCGGCAGCGCCCGCAGCGGACTTCTGGCGGCCCTTCCCATCTAGACTCCGCTGCCGATGGGCCCTGTCAGCACCGAGATCGAGATCGACGCCCCACGCGAGCAGATCTTCGCGACGCTCCTCGACCTCGCCGCCCGCCCCTCCTTCACCGACCACTTCCTCACCGACTTCCACCTCACCCGGATCGACCCGGTTGGGATCGGCGCCGGCGCCCGCTTCTGCGTCAAGGGGCCGCTGCGCAAGGTCTGGATGGACACGACGATCGTCTCGGCCGAGGAGCCGTTCGAGATCGTCGAGGAAGGGGAGGCCGGGCGCGGTAACCGCATCCGCAGCCACATCGCCTGGCGGCTGACCGAGGCACCGGGATCGCTGACCTGCGTCCGCGTCTCGCACTGGACCGAACCGACCGCAGTCGACCGCGCGCTCGAGGTCCTCAGCGGCGGCTCGATCTGGCTCGAGCGCGGCTGGCGCCAGGCGCTGCGCCGCCTCCGCGACAACATCGAGTCCGACCAACCTGCCGCCGAGCGGATCGGGGTCGCCGGCGGCAACCGCTACGCGACCGGCATCCCCTAGCTCTATATAGACTCCCCGCCGCGATGCACCCCAACCGCCGCGCACTGCTGCCCCTCCTCGCCCTCCTGGCGCTGCTCATGCTCACCGTCGGCGTCTCCGCCTGCGGCTACTCGAGCGACTCCAAGCAGACCAACGAGGGTGAGCCGCTGCAGCTGGGCGAGCTGGAGTACAACGTCACCTTCTCGCGCTACCTCAACCCGAACGACACCGAGGACGCCGCCTACCTGGAAGGCCAGCCGGAACCGCCGAAAGACAACAATTACTTCGGCGTCTTCTTCGAAGTCCAGAACAAGAGCGACGAACCGCAGCAGCTGCCCTCGACGCTGACGATCACCGACGCCGAAGACAAGGAGTACGAGGTGCTGCCGAGCGAAAGCCTCTACGCGCTGCCCTTCGAAGGCACCGTTGAAGCCGAAGAACAGATCCCGGTCCTCGACTCGCCCGCCCAGCAGGGCCCGATCGAGGGCTCGGTCGCGATCTTCCTCCTCCCCGAAGAAGCCTCCGCCAACCGCCCGCTAACTCTCCATATAGAAGGCGCCGAAGAAAAAGGCGAAGTAACGCTGGATCTCTAGGTCCCGGCTCTAGCCGAGACCGGCTGCGAGCACTTCGGCCGCGATCGGGGCGGCGACTTCTCCCCCCGCCGCTTCGGCTTCGATCAGCAGCACCCCGACCGCCAGCTTCGCCTTTTCGGCCGGGGCGAAGGCCGAGAACCAGGCGTCCTTGATCTGGACCGGGTTTTCCGATTCCTCTTCGCCCGGCTTCGGCCCGAGCTCCGCGGTGCCGGTCTTGCCAGCCACCTGGGCCTGGGAGATGTCGGCGGCGGTGCCGGTCCCTTCGTTGACGACGCCGATCATCAGTTCGGTCAGCTCATTGGAGATCTTCGGCGACATCACCCGCACCGGTTCGGCATCGGGCCGCAGCTTCTTGTTGGCCACGATCGAGGTCGGCATGCGCACTCCGTCGTTGCCGACCGTCTGCGCCACGTTCGCCATCTCCAGCGGCGTCGCCAGCACTTCGCCCTGGCCGATCGCCGAAACGCCGAGGTCGATTTCTTCGCCGATTTCGGTCGGGATCGTCGATTCCTCGGGTTCGACTTCGCGGACGATCTGCGGCGCGTAGAGGCTCGGCGGCGAGTTGAAGCCGTACTTTTCCGCCGTTTCCACCAGCTTGTCGTTGCCGACCGCCGGCCCGAGCGGGGCGAAGACGGCGTTGCAGGACTCGGCGAAGGCCTCGCGGAAGGTGCCGCCGCAGTACTCGCCGTTGGCGTTGTTGAGGAAGCGGCCGCCGACGTTGATCCCGTTGGTGATTTCGAATTCGTCGTCGAGGCTGACCTTGCCCGCCTCCAGCGCCGCCGTCGTGGTGACGATCTTGAAGGTCGAGCCCGGCGGCTGGGGCGCCGAGAAGGCCTGGCCGGCGAGGGCGCGGACGTCGCCGCGCTGTGCGTCCAGCACGGCGACGCCGCCGGAGCGCCCGGCCAGGGCGGAGACCGCTACTTCCTGCAGTTCGGGATCGATCGTCGTCTTCACCGGGGCGCCCTTCTGCGGCTTGCCTTCGGCGAGGGTGCGGACCGAGGAGCCGTCTTTCGAGACCGCCAGCAACTTGCCGCCGGGCTTGCCGGCGAGGCGGGCGTTGAAGGCCCGCTCGAGGCCGCTGATCCCGACCGGCGTTTCCGGACTGAAGCCGCGCCGCGCCAGCTCCGGCCACTCTTCTTCGGGCGCTTCGCCGACTTCGCCGGTGACGTCGATCGCGGCGCTGCCGAGCGGGTGTTCGCGTTCTTCGGCCGGACCTTCGGCCAGCGCCGTGCCGTCGCGGGCGAGGATCGGCGCCCGTTCGGCCAGTTCGACGTCGGCGGCCAGTTCCTCGCCGGGGCGCAGGCCGGGGAAGACCAGGCTCTCGTCCCATTCGATCCCGCCGTCGTCGTAGGGGACTTCGAGGTCTTCTTCGACGGTGCCGAAGGCGACGGTTTCGATCGTCATCGACACCGGCACGACCTTCCCCGGGTCGGCCGACTGCGAATCGCCGACCGACCCCGCGTCGATCCCGCGGATCGTCGCCGTCTCCTGCGCTTCGCGGTAGGCGGCTTCGAACTCCTTCAGGCTGACCCGCGCCCGCGAAGCGTCGTTCAGTTCCGCGTACATCGCCTTGAAGTTCTTCGCCGCCCAGGCTTGGGAGAAGCGGCCGGCGGCGTCCTTCTCCGGCGAACCGGGGGAGCCGGCGGTGACGCCGACGACGAAGGCGACCAGCGCGACCACCGCCAGCGGCACGGCGCGGGTGATGAGGCGACGCCTGCGGTCCGCCGGGGTGGGGGTGCGGTTCACGGGGCGAAAGCTAAAGCAGGCTCTCCCGGCATGCTTCTATTCGCGGGTGACCGTATTGGATTGGGCAATCCTCGCATTCACCTTCGCCCTCGCCCTCTGGGGGTACCGGCAGGGCCTGATCGTCGGCGCCCTGACGCTGGTCGGCTTCGCCGCGGGCGCCTTCGTCGGCAGCCGGATCGGGCCGCTGCTGCTGAGCAAGGGCGCCGACTCGCCCTACGCGCCGCTCTGCGGTGCGCTCGGCGCGCTGCTGGCCGGGGCGCTGATGGCGGTGACGGTTGAGAGCTTCGCCCTCGGGCTGCGCGAAAAGGTGGTGCGGCGCCCGTTCATGCAGATGGCCGACGGCGCCGGCGGGGCGGCGCTGATCGCCTCCGTCGCTCTCGGCCTCGCTTGGGTCTTCGGCGCCGTCCTCCTGCACGCCCCCTCGACCGCCCGCCTGCGCGCCGACATCCAGCAGTCGGTGATCCTGCGGAGCCTCAACGACGTGCTGCCGCCGACCGGGCCGCTGCTGAACGCGCTCGACCGGGTCGACCCGGCGCCGACCGTGCTCGGGCCCGCCGCCCCGGTCGCCCGCCCCGACTCGCGGATCGCCTCCGATCCCGACGTCCTCCACGCCGGCGATTCGGTGGTGCGGGTGCTCAGCACCGCCTGCGGCCTGGGAATCGAGGGATCGGGCTGGGCCGTCGAACCCGAAATCGTCGTCACCAACGCCCACGTCGTCGCCGGCGCCGACGACACCACGGTTACCACCCAGGACGGCGCCGAGCTCGACGCGACCGCGATCTACTACGAGCCGAAGCAGGACCTGGCGCTGTTGCGGATCGGCGCCGCGCTGCCGCCCCTGCCGATCGCTGCGAAGCGGCGGGAGGGGGAGGACGCTGCCGTCCTCGGCTACCCCGAGAACGGTCCCTACGCGCTGGAGCCGGCGCGGGTCGGCGAAACGCGGCTGACGGTGAGCGAGGACTCCTACGGCAACGGCCCAGTCGAACGGACGATCACGGCGCTGAGCGGCTCGGTGCGCAGCGGCAACTCCGGCGGCCCGCTGGTCGACGCCGAGGGCGAGGCGGTCGGCACGGTCTTCGCGGCGACGACCGGCGGCCCGCGCGGCGGCTTCGCAATCCCGGCCGAGCAGGTGAGGGCGGCGCTGCGGCACACCGCCGAGAGCGTCAACACCGGGCCGTGTACGGGATGACCTGTCGAGTCATGGGGCCGTTCGGCCGCATAAGTCGACACGCGGGGCCGGTCACTTACGTTCTGTAAGCTCGATCGGGATGGAGGGAGTCAGTTCGCAGGAGCGATCCCAGGGGGCGGTTTGCCCGCACTTTCACCATGCGATCGAGCTGATCGGCAAGCGCTGGACCGGCGCGATCGTCGTCGCTCTCAGCGAGGGGCCGATGCGCTACGCCGACATCGGCAAGGCGGTGCCGGGGCTCTCGGATCGCCTGCTCTCCCAGCGTCTGCGCGAGCTCGAGGACGAGGGGCTGGTCGAGCGCGCGGTCGAATCGGGGACGCCGGTGCGAGTCACCTACTCGCTGACCGAAGCCGGGCAGCAGCTCGATCCGGTGCTCTCGGAGCTCAAGTCCTGGGCACGCAAGTGGAAGAAAGCCGGCTGAGCGGCTCTCTAGCCTGTCTGTAGTGGATCAGCAGCCAGCTCAGAAACAGGTCGGGACGGGGCTCCCGGGTCCCTACTCGGTCGGCCGCTACGCCGGCAAGCTGCAGGAGTGGATGCGCGAACGGGCGCGGGTGCAGCTGATCGGCGAGGTGACCGGGGTCGGGCGCAGCAAAGTCCAGGCTTACTTCGAGCTGCGCGACGCCGACGGGGCGATCCCCTGCGCGATCTGGCTCAACGACCTCGAGCGGGCGGGGTTGAGCGATGGCGCCCTGCGCGATGGGGCCGAAGTCGTGATCTCCGGCGGGCTCGACTACTACCCCGGCGGCGGCCAGGCCTCGCCCAACTTCTGCTTCCGCGCCACCCATGTCCGCCTCGCCGGCGAGGGTGACCTGATCGCCCGGCTGGAGGCCCTGCGCAAGCAGCTGCGCGCCGAGGGGCTGTTCGAGCTGCAGAAGCAGCTGCACCGGCCGCGGCTGCCAAAGGCGATCGGCGTCGTCACCGCGGAAACCGGTGCCGCCCGGCGCGACCTCCTCGCCGGCCTGCAGCGGCGCGGCTGGGGCGGCTCGGTGATCTGGGGCTTCGCGCCGGTGCAGGACCGGCATGCGGCGCCGGCGATCGGCCGCGCGGTGCAGGACCTCGCGGCGCGGCCCGAGGTCGAGGCGATCGTCGTCACCCGCGGCGGCGGCAGCCTCGCCGACCTCTGGGCCTTCTGCGACGAGACGCTCTGCCGGACGGTGGCGATGCTGCGGGTGCCGGTGGTTAGCGCTGTCGGCCACGAGCGCGACAAGACCCTGATCGACGATGTCGCCGCGGTCGCCTGCTCGACCCCGACCCACGCGGCCGAGGCGGCGGTGCCGCTCGACTGCATCGCCGCCCGCGAGAGCCTCGAGCGCTGCGCGATCTCGCTGCGGCGGGCGGGGGAGGGGGCGGTTGGGACGCGGTCGCGGCACCTGGGGGCGCTGGCGCGCGGGCCGGCGCGGGCGCTGCAGCGGGAGCGCGGCAAGCTGAACCAGAAGATCCGCGAGATCCGCGCCGCCTCCGAACGCGGCCTCGCCGAACGCGCCGCCTCGCAGAAGCGGATCGGCAGCGTGGTCCTGGAGCGGGCGCGGAACCGGGCGGCCGGCGCCGACATGGAGAAACGGCAGGCGGCGCTGCGCCGGGCAATGGTGGCGCTGCGGGCGCACGAACCCGAGCGCACGCTCGAGCGCGGCTACGCCCTGGTCGAGGGGGAGGGCGGCGAGCCGCTGGGCAGCGCCGCCGAGGTGAGCGCCGAGGAGCGCATTAGCCTTCGCTTCAGCGATGGACGAGTCCGAGCGAGACCTGAGCGTGATGACGCAGCCTGACTCCTACGAGGCCGCGGTCGAGCGGTTGGAGGAGATCATCGACCGGCTCGACTCCGGCCAGGCCGGCCTGCGCGAGACCCTCGACCTCTGCAAAGAGGGCCGCGAGCTGGTCAAATACTGCGCCGCCGAGCTCGACGAGGTCGGCGAGGGCCTGAAAGAGCTGCGCTTGGACGATTTGGCCGCGAAGCTCGAGGTCGGTTCCGAGCCGAGCTAGTCCTCGCGGGGACCGCTGCACAAACCACGGAGCGCCGGGCAGCCGCGGCAGAGGGACCAGTCGCGTTGCTCGGGCGGGGCGACGGGGAAGTCGCCGCTCTCGATTCGGGAGATCGTCTTCGCCAGCGAGGCGCGGGCGGCGGTCATCTCGGCCTGCCCGAGGAGCGAGACGGCCGGGTCGGCTGGTCGCTCGAGGAAGACGTAGGCGACCTCGACCTCCTCGCATCCGAGCGCCTCGGCGACGGCGAGCGCGTAAATCGAGCGCTGGACCCCGTAGTGGGCGGCGCGCTCGGCCGGGTCGGTGGCGCCCAAGCGGTCGGTCTTGTAATCGAGGACGAGCGGTGGCGCCCCCTCACGCTCAATCAGGAGGTCGATCGAGCCGCGCAGGACGGTCTCGCCGATGCCGAGCAGCAGCGGCACCTCGGCCCGGACGCGGGTCGCTTCGGCGCAGATCTGGTCCCGCAGCGGCGAGCAGATCCACTGCCGCACCGGCTCCAGCAGCTCCGCCCCCGCCTTGGCATCGAGTCCGTTCGCCACCGCGTGCCGCTCGGCCAGGTCCAGCGACGGCTCCGCCCATCCGTTCGCCTGACTCCACTCCAGCAGGGCGTGAACGGCGGCGCCACGGGCGGTGCGTTCTTCCGGGTCGCTGAGGGTGAGCTCGTCGCTCGGCGCGCCCTCGTCGATCCGCGCCAGCCCCAGCACGCGCTCCATGTAGAAGCGGTAGGGGCATTCCTTGTAAGCCGAGATCGCGGTGTAGGAGAGGGGGCGGCTGGGGACGGTCGGCGGCTGGCGCTCGACGAGTGGCGGGGGACCCTCGCCGAGCTCGCGCGCCGCGGCGGCGCGGCGGCGCAGGGTCCGCAGCTCGGCGGCGCGCTCGGGCGAGGGGAGGTTGACCCGGACGGCGATCTCCGAGGGCGCAAGCTCCGCCTCCAGGTCGGGCCGGGGGGCAGGCGGCGCCACCGGCACGGTCGAGTCCTCGTCGCGCGGCACCCCGAGTGTCTCGACCAGGCGCTCGATCACCGGCCTGCCCTTCGTCTCCTTGCCCGGGTTCGGGTTGACGACGCCGCTGACGATCAGGCGCTCGCGAGCCCGGGTGGCGGCGACGTGGAAGAGCCGCAGCTCCTCTTCGGCTTCGCGCTCGGCCGCCTCCTCGCAGAGAGCGCCGTACTCGAAGAGGTCGATCTTCGGGCTGCCGAGGCGGACGAGGCGCAGGCCGACCCGCGGCTGCTCCTCGCGGCCGAGCGCTAGCAGCGGCGAGCGCCCCGCGCCCAACAGCCGGCGCGAGAGGTCCGGCACGGCGACGACGCCGAACTCGAGGCCCTTGGCGTTGTGGACGGTCATGATCCGGACGCCGTCGTGGCCCTCGGCGGCGGTCGCCGCCTGCGCCTCGGCGTCGCTTTCGGCCCGCGCGGCGAGGAAGTCGAGGAAGCCGCGCAGATCGCGCCCCTCGCGTTGCTCGGACTCGGCCGCCAGCCGCGCCATCTTGCGGACGTTGGCGAAGCGCGCCTCGCCCGCCGGCCGGCTAAGCACGGCGAGGTCGTAGCCGGTCTCGGTCACCGCCGCCTCGATCAGTTCCGGCAGCGAGAGCCGCGGCCCCCGCTCGCGCAGCGCGGCGATCCGCGCGACGAAAGTCGCCAGCAGCTCCCGCTCGCTCTCGGGGATGTCGTCCAGCCGCTCGGGCTCGGCCAGGCCCGCGTCTTGCGTTGCGTGGTTCCTTTGTCCGGTCTGACCCGACAAAGGAACCACGGAACCGGCGTTCGCGGCAATCTCGACGGCCGGCCAGATGTGGCGGCGCTTGCCGGCCGCGGCGCGCAGCAGCCAAAGCGTGTCGGGAGCGACGGCGCAGGCAGGGGAGGCGAGGGCGCCAAAGAGGGCGTGGTCGTCGAGCGGGTTGGCGATCACGGCGAGCAGCGCGCAGACGTCGGCGACCTGCTGCTGGGACCAGTAGCCGCGGCCGCCGACCACGTAGGGCCGCAGGCCGGCGCGTTCGAGCGCGTCCTCGTAGGCATCGAGGTGGGAGAAGGCGCGCAGCAGCACGACCATCTCGCCCCGCGGCACTCCCTCGTCGGCGAGCTCGCGCAGCCGCTCGGCGACCGCGCGCGCCTCGGCCAGGCAGTTGAGCGGGGTGGCGCCGTCGATCGCCGGCTCGAGCTCGATCCCGTCCTCGTCCCAGTCGTCGCGGGCGGTCAGCAGCAGCTCGACGGCGCGCGTTACTGGGTCCGACCCAGTAACGCCCACTCGCAGCGGGTTGTACGCGGCGCCGAGCAGCGCCTCGCCGAAGAGGTTGACGGCGCCGACCACCTCGGGGCGGGACCGGAAATTGCCGCTGAGGCGCATCAGCTCGGCGTCGGCGCGGCGGTCGATCTCCTCGCGGTGGCGGCGGAAGACCTCGAGGTCGGCGTGGCGGAAGCCGTAGATCGACTGCAGCTCGTCGCCGACCACGACCAGCTCGGTCTTCGGACCGCGCAGTGCCTCGATCAGCCGCAGCTGCAGACGGTTCGTGTCCTGGAACTCGTCGACGAGGATCTGGCGGAAGCGGCCGCGGTAGTGCTCGCCGATCTCGGCCCGCTCCAGCAGCCGCGCGGCGAGGATCTGCAGGTCCTCGAAGTCGATGCCGGCGCGCCGTTCCTTTGCCGCCTCGAAGCGGGCGGCGAAGTGGCGCAGCAGCTCGGCAAGGTGCCGGTAGACGGTGCCGCCCTCGCCGGCCTCGGCGGTGCGGGCGATCGCCGCCTCGATCGCCTCCTTATAAGGGGCGAGCGCTTTCGCTTTGCTGGGGGTGGAGAGGGAAAGCAGTTCATCGAGGGTTGGGGCGGGACCGGGCGCGCCGAGCCGTGCCAGCGCCCGCTCGGGCAGCTCGCGTTTCGGGTCGTTCTCCTTCAGCTCCTCTAGACACTCGCGCGCGGCGTCGACGGCCTTCCGGATCGCCGCCTCCGGGTCGACCGGCGGCGGCTCCGGCAGCTCGGGCCGCTCGACCCCGCGGCTGCGCAGCTCCTCGTGGATCGCGACGACCATCCCCCGCAGGCCCTCAACATCGTAGGCGGCGACGGTCTCCTCCCGCGCCGCGTCCCCGTCCGTCAGAAACTCCACCAGCGCGTCGTCGAACGCCTCCCGCGCCGCCCGCGCCGCCTCCGGCGCGTCGAGGACGCGGAAGCCGGGATCGACCCCGGCGGCGACGGGGTGCGCCGCCAGCACCCGGTTGCAGAAGCCGTGGATCGTCGTGATCCAGGCGCCGCCGATCCCCGCCAGCACGGTCGCGGCCCGCTCGGAGCCGCGCTCCGCCCGCCGCGTCAGCTCGGTGCGGATCCGCTGGCGCAGCTCGGCGGCGGCCTTGTCGGTGAAGGTGAAAGCGAGGACGGCGTCGGGGGAGAGGCCGGAGTCGCAGACGAGGCGGCAGTAGCGGTCGACCATCACTCCCGTCTTGCCGGTGCCCGCCCCCGCCTCCAGCAGCACGTCCTTGCCGCGGACGGCAATCGCCGCCGCCTGCTCGGGCGTCGGCTCGCGCGGCGGTGCCTGGGTGCGCTGCCCGACCGTCACCGTTCGTCCTCGCCCTCTTCGTCGATGTACTGGGGCGCGCGGTCGCGGCGGCAGATCGAGGCGAAGGTGCAGTAGGAGGGGCAGACGTCGTGGCCGCGCAGCCCTGGTCGCGGACCCGGGTCGCGCCGGATCTCGCCGGCGCGCATGCGGGCGACGATCTCGCCGCCGCGCCGCCGCGAGTCCTCCAGCAGCTCCTCCAGCTCCTCCGGCTTGACCACGTCGGTCTTGGACAGGCCGTAGCCGGCGAGGTCCTGCGCGACCGCGGCCGAGACGACCCCGCGCGGGCGCCGCGTCGAGGTCCCCTTCAGCGGGTGGTAGAGCGCCGCGACCGGCTCGGCGCCCCAGTGCTCGGCGACCGCGAGCAGGTAGAGCGGCAGCTGCAGCTTCGCCTTCTCCTCGAACTTGTCGCGCGGGGTGACCTGGCCGGCGAGCTTGTAGTCGATGACGACGGCGCTGCCGTCGGCGGCGCGGTCGACCCGGTCGACGGCGCCGTGCAGGCCCCAGCCGCCGAGGTCGAGCGGCGGCCGCTCGGTGTCGGGATGCTCGCCGAAGCGCGCCTCCAGCAGCCACGGCTCGAAGCCGCCCGTCTCGCGCTCGGCCTCTTCGGCAAGGAAGCGCTCGAGCAGGCGCTCGACCCGCCGCGCCATCGCCCGCTCGGCCGGGTGCGTGCCGAGCTCGCGCTCGGCGACGACCGCGGCGACCAGCTCGCGCCCGCGCTCGGTCCAGGCCGCCAACGTCTCCGGGCGCGGCAGCGGGTCGCCCCCGGGGCGCTCCTTATATAGGCGCTCGAGCGCCTCGTGCATGAGCCCGCCCTGGACGAGCGGGTCGGGGACCGGATCGAGCAGCTGCGGATCGAGCTCGTGGCCAGCGAACCAGCGGTAGGAGCAGAGATCGAACTCCTCCAGGGTGGTGCCGCCGTAGGCGGCGACGGCGGCGAGCGAGTCGAGCGCCGCCGGGTTGGTCAGCGGCCCGGGCGCGCGCGAGGCCGCCTCGGCCCGCCGCGCCGCGCCGACGCGGGCGACGATCGCCGCCGCCAGCTCGGCTTCGGCCCCGACCTGCGCCAGCAGCGCCGGCGCGTCGGCGCTGGGCCCGTGCGCCGCCAGCGCCCGCGCCAGCTCGTCCGCGGAGGGCGCCTCGGCCAGCGGCGCGACCACCTGCGCCAGGTCCCGCGCGACCGTTATCTCCTCCTCCAGCGGATCGGGCGAGCTGCCGTCGGGGGCGGGGGAGAGGAGCGCCCGCACGTCGTCGATCAGCGGCGAGCGCGCGGTCGCGCTGCCGTCCTCGTCGCTGTCGCGGTAGGAGAGGACGAGGCTGCGCCGCGGCAGCGCCAGGCAGGCGTGGAAGAGGTAGCGCTCCTCGGCCTCGGTGTCGCGACGCGGGTCGAGGCCGAGGGTTTCACGCTGGGCATCGGAGAGGAAGGGGTCGGCGCCGCGGTCACGGCGCGGGAACTCGCCGTCCTGCAGCGAGCCGATGACGACGTGGTCGAAGCGGGCGGCGCGGAGGCGGTAGGGGTCGGCGATCCGCACCCGGCCCTCGACCGGCCCCGACCAGACGCGGAAGTCGAGCTCGGCGACGATTCCCGCCAGTTCGCTTGTCTCCGGAGCCAGCGCCCCCAGCTCGCCGAGCTCCGCCAGCGAGGAGGCGATCTCCGAGGCGGCGCGCAGCTCCAGCCCTTCACCCTGCGGCAGGGCCGGCCCGTCGCCGGCGTCGCGCAGCGGCCGCGAAGCCATCCGTCCCGCCAGCGCCCCGACCTCGGCTGCCAGTACGGCGGGGGAGCGCTCGGCGGCTTCGCGCAGGCGCAGGAGGTCGCGGGGCGGCTCGCCATCTTCTCCCTGCCAGAGCAGCAGCGCCGTCTCGACATCGCGCACGCGGCGGCGCCGCAGGTTGCGCTCGAACCAGTCGACCCGGCCGGGCGAGAACCCGGAAGGCCCGCGCAGGTAGCGGAGGAAGTCGGAGGCGCGGCGGGCGCCGAACTCCGCCTCCAGCAGCGCGACCAGCGCCCCGCCGACGCTCGTCCCCGCGACCGGCACCTCGGCCTCGAGTGCAACCGCGATCCCGTTGCGCTCCAGCGCCGCGGCGATCTCGGGGCCGCGGCGGGCGGGATCGCGGAGGGCGATCGCGATCTCGGCCGGGTCGGCGCCGCCGGCGAGGAGCCGCGAGACGTGGGCGGCAATCGCCTCCGCCTCGGCCCGGGTGCCGGCCGAGCGCAGCAGGGTGAGGCTGCCGTCGACTTCGGCCCGCTTCGGCCGCGGCGCGCCGAAGCCGACCGTCAGGTGGAAGAGCAACGGGCTGAAGGTGTTGCCGGGGTCGGCCTCGGTCACGACCTCCGCCGCCGGCTCAAGCTTGCGCAGCTTTCCCAGCAGCCGCCCGCGGGCCGCCAGCGCCGCGCTTCCCTCTTCATAAGGGAGGGCGACCGTGACCTCGGTTTGCGCGGCCAAGGCGGCGACCAGCTCGAACTGGTTCTCGGTCAGGTCGTCGAAGCCGTAGAAGAGGACCGGCCGGTCGCCCCAGAAGGAGCTGTCGCGACGCAGCTGGGCGATCGCTTCGCGGGCGATCCCGTGGGGGTCGACGCGCTCGGTCCGCCGCCGCACCTCTTCGTAGCCGCCGTAGAGGGCGCCGACGTCGGCGAGGTAGGCGGAGCCCTCGAGGGTCGCCGCGCTCGCCTCGACCTCCTCCGGCTCGACCCCTGCCGCCTGCAGCTCGCCGAGCAGCCGCTCCAGCGCGCGGGCAAACCGCGGCCGTCCCGCCGAGCGCCGCAGCGGCCGCAGCCGCTCGCGCCGCGCCGCGATCGCCACCGAGACCGCCCGCAGTCGCTGCGCCGGCGAGAGCTCGGCGCCGGCGGGGGCGCCGGCCATGGTCGCGACGGTGCGGAAGAGGCCGCCGAAGGTCATCGCTGCGCCGCCGAGCAGGGCGCCGCCCCCCGAGAGCTCGCGCTCGAAGGCGAAGACGTCGTCGACGGTCGGGACGACGAGGATCGGGTCGCGCTCCAGGGCGGCGGCGAAGTCGCGGCGGATGACGCCGGCGCGGCCCGAATTGGGCGGTCCGTAGACGAGTTTCAGCGGCACGCGTCCGAGCCTAGGGACGGGTCCGGCGCCTTCTCGGCACCACCGCCCGCGACCCCGCAAACTGGGGGATTAGCGGGCATCTTTTGGCGTCGGCGACCGCCTCTACCTTTCCGTTCATCGCATGTCCCTCTGCTTCGTAGACCCAGCCGACGCCATCCGGGCGATCGCCGACTCAGTCGGCCGTGAGGCTCGCCGCCAGCTCCTCGGGGAGGCGGTGCGCGCCTGGGTGGATGAGATCCCCGACCACGAGCTCGAAGTCCACTACGCGAAGGCGATCTCCGAGCTCGACGAGCACGACCTCTCGATGCTCGCCGCCTGGCACGGCTCCCTCGAGGTCGGCCAGCCGGTCCCCAACCGCGACTTCCTCATGGGCGCATTCAACTCCCTCGGCGAAAACCGCCGCGAGGCCCTCAAGCTCGCCGCCGGCTTCCGCGGCGAGGAGGCCGTCGACTCCGGCGTCACCGAAGAGGACGCCCTCGAGCTGGTCCTAGGCTTGCTTTCGCCACCCCGCCTAATGGAGCTGGCGGGAGAGGCGATGGAGCTATACGTCTGGGACCGCGCCGGTAGCGACAACTAGTCGGCTAGTCCATCTTCGTCACCAGGAATGCTCCCGTGAGAGCAACAAAAAGACCCGCCGGTGCGGGTCTAGTTGCAAGGTGGGTAATCAGCCCACAAACGCCTGATAAGCCCCTCCATCGTATCAGCGGGGCGTGCGTTTCAACCGACTTCCGCTCGGCGGGTCAATCTGTGGCGGAAAGCGGGGGATTCGAACCCCTGCCGGTTGATTAGACCGACCTCACGCTTATCAGGCGTTCGCCGCGCCTCGCGGCCTCTGCTCTCCGTAGCAACAGAGTAGAGAGGTAGACAATAAGTTTCAAGCGGCAACTCCCCTTTGCCGGCTTTGTCGGTTGCCCATCATCGGTTACGATTTCTGTAGCCCCATTAGGGAAGTGGGGTGATAAGCGACGGGTCTGTGGATCGGCCAGCAGACAGCTTGGAGTCGTCGTCGGCACAAGGCTCGGCCTGCCTCGAGGGTGCCATTCAAAGTTGTGACCGCTTTCGTCTTTCAGACGCACTTGGTTCATCCGGCAGGGGAGGAGCCGGTGCGCGGGGAGACGGAATGCGAAGAGAGGTACGGGAACGGGAGAAGCCCCAACCTTCGGTGATCTGGCAAACGCTTGCCGTCACCTTCTCCAGCTTCGCCTTCGCCTGCGCTCTCGCCGCACTCACCCTCTCCAAACAGCTAGCCATACGACCGCTCGATCTAGCGATTGCCGCTGCTGGGTTTGCTCTTGCCGCTTCGTTGTGCTTTGCCGCTCATCGAGATGTGAATCGCGGTCGGAAGAGCAGGCTCGTCGAAGTCGAAGAACTTTCGGTCGGAGACGCTGAGAGTTTGAACAGGGGTCGCGCTGGCTAAGCTCGTTCCTTGGACGTTCCGCCTCAGGCAATCGTCATCTTCGGCGCCACTGGCGACTTGGCGCGGCGGAAGCTGCTGCCGGGGCTGTTGCGGCTGTTCCAGGCGGGGTTGATGCCGGAGTTTCGGGTGGTCGGGGTCTCGATGGAGGAGATCTCTGATGCAGAGTTCCGGGGGATCGCGGAAAAGGCTTGCCGCGAGTTCGCCCGGAGCGCTTTCGGCGGTGAGGAATGGCACGAGTTCTCGGGCAAGCTCTCCTACGTCCCGCACGCGCAGGCGCCGGAGGCGCTGGCGGAGGCGGTGAAGAAGGCCGAGGAGGAGCTCGGGCCGGAGATGCGGCTGCTCCACTACCTCAGCGTGCCGCCGACGGCGGCGCCGGACGTGATCCAGATGCTGAAGACCTGCGGGCTCTCAAGGCGCTCGCGGGTGATCATGGAGAAGCCGTTCGGCACCGACCTCGCCTCGGCCCGGAAGCTGAACGAGATGGTCCACGAAGTCCTCGACGAGGACCAGGTCTTCCGCATCGACCACTTCCTCGGCAAAGAGGCCGCCCAGAACATCCTTGCGCTGCGCTTCGCCAACGGCCTCTTCGAGCCGATCTGGAACCGCAACCACATCGACCACATCCAGATCGACGTGCCGGAGACGCTCGGGGTCGGCTCCCGCGCCGCCTTCTACGAGAAGACGGGCGCCTTCCGCGACATGGTCGTCACCCACCTGTTCCAGATCCTCGCCTTCGTCGCGATGGAGCCGCCGACCGCGCTGGCGCCCGAACCGATCACCGAGGAGAAGAACAAAGTCTTCCGCAGCCTGCAGCCGCTTGACCCAAGCCAGGCGGTCCGCGGCCAATACGAGGGCTACCGGGAAGAGGAGGGGGTCGATCCGAACTCCAGCACCGAGACCTTCATCGCCCTGCGCTGCGAAATCGACAACTGGCGCTGGAGCGGCGTCCCCTTCTACCTGCGGACCGGGAAGAGGATGGGCGAAGGGGCGCGGATCATCTCGATCGCCTTCCGCGAGCCGCCGCACGCGATGTTCCCCGAGCACTCGCGGGTCGGCCGCTACGGCCCCGACCATCTCACCTTCGACCTCGACGAGTCCTCGCGCGTCTCGCTCTCCTTCTACGGCAAGCGACCGGGGATGGGGATGGTGCTCGACAAGGCGAGCATGCAGTTCTCGCTCGACGAAACCGGCTACCGCGGCGACGCGGTTGAGGCCTACGAGCGGCTGATCCGCGACGCGATGATCGGCGACCGCACCCTGTTCACGACGGCGAAAGGGATCGAGCGGCTCTGGGAAGTCTCCGAACCGCTGCTTCAGGACCCGCCGCCGGTGAAGCCTTACCCCCAGGGCTCGTGGGGGCCGACCGAGATCGGCGCCCTGATCGCCCCGCACAGCTGGCGCCTACCGTTCGCGCGCCGCTGGCGCGAGGCGCCCGCCCGGGCCGCCGACGGCAACGGCGCCGCCGCGGTCCGCGACCGCGAACGCTCTTAACTACTCGCCGGCGCGCCCGACCGCCGCGCGGATCTCGGCGATCGCCTGCTCGTTGTCGCGGAAGTGGACCGCCTTCATCCCGGCTTTTTCGGCGCCTTCGCAGTTGACCTGGAGGTCGTCGATGAAGAGGCAGGCCTCCGGGGCGATCCCGATCCGCTCCAGGGTCAGCCGGTAGATCCGCCCTTCCGGCTTGCGACAGCCGACGAAGGCCGAGTCGACCACCTCCTCGAAGATCTCGTCAACCGGCATCATCGAGCGCCAAAGCGGCTCCCACTCGCGCACGTTGTTGGTCAGCATCGCCATCTTCAGGCCGCCGGCCCTGAGCTCGCGCATCAGCGCGATCATCGGCTCGTTCGGGTCGAGCGCGTCGAAGTAGACCTCGCGGAAGCGGTGCAGGTGGGGCCGGTGGCCGAGCAGCGGCTCGAGCTGGTCGCTCAGCAGCTCGAGGAACGCGACCTCCTCGAGCTCGCCCCGCTCGAGCTCGAAGAGCGGGTTGTCGCCGCGCTCCTCGGCGGCCGCCCGCAGCGCCTTGCCCAGGCTTTCGGCCGGGATCTCGATCTCGTCCTGGACGCGTTCGAAGCTGCCGAGCAGCGGCGTCGTCAGGACCCCGCCGAAGTCGGAGACGATCGCCCGGATCCCGCTGGCGCCGGCCTCACTCATCGACGACGCGGGCGACCTCGTAGGTGCCGAGCCCCTCGCGCCCTTCGACCGACCAGCGGAAGAAGGCGATCTGCGAGTCGAGGTGCTGGCGGCGCACGCAGACCGAGCTGATCAGTGAGCCGGCGCCCCGCAGCGGCCGCATCTCCTCGACCGACGGCCACAGCTCCAGCGTCGCTCGGCGCTGGACGCCGTCCTCGCCGTACTCGGTCGAGAGCAGCGTCTCCTCGAAGGTCGCCGGCGCCCCCTCGGGCTCGCAGAGCACCGCGGTCACCTCCTCGTCGTCGATCTCGTGGCCGCCTGCGGGCAGCTGCGAGGTCAGCGCCAGCAGCCCGCCGTCGTCGAAGACGATCCCGATCGACCGGCGCACGACGTTCCCCTGCTCGCTCATGCCCGGCACTCTAGATTGCCGTGCCCATGTTCAGCATCCGCGACGCCGAGCCCCAGCACGACGCCGCCGCCTGCGCGGCGATCTACGCCCCCCACGTCGAGGAGAGCCCGGTCTCCTTCGAGGAACGGCCGCCCGACGCGGCGGAGCTGGCGGCGCGAATCGAGCGCTACGGCGCCAGCCACGCCTGGCTCGTCGCCGAGCGCGACGGCCAGGTGGTCGGCTACGCCTACGCCACCGCCTTCAACGAGCGCCCCGCCTACCGCTGGAGCACCTATGTCTCCGTCTACATCGCTGAGGGCGCCCGCGGCGAAGGCATCGGCCGCGCCCTCTACGAAGCCCTCTTCGACCGCCTCCGCGAACGCGGCTTCCGCATGGCCTGCGCCGGGATCACGCTGCCCAACGAGGCCAGCGTCGGCCTGCACCAGCACCTCGGCTTCGAGCTGGTCGGCGTCAACCGCGAGATCGGCTGGAAGCAGGGCGCCTGGCGCGACGTCGGCTGGTACCAGCTCGAGCTCGCGCCGGCCCCCGCCGGCCCGCCCCCAGAGCCACGCTGACCCAGCCGAACTGCATCAAATTTTCTATCTGCCAGGTGGAAAATTTGATGCAGTTCGCCCCCTGGCTACCATGGAGCCATGAGCGACGAGCAGATCACCACTCCCGACCAGCAGCCCGCGGCCCCGGCGGCGGCCCACGACGAAGCCCTCACCGAGGAGGACGTCTACGAGGTGCTCGAGGAGGTAATCGACCCCGAGCTCGGGCTCGACTTCGTCTCCCTCGGCCTTGTCTACGACGTCAACATCGAGCAGGACTCCGAGGTCTACGTCACTTTCACTCTCACCACCCCCGCCTGCCCGATCGGCCCCCAGGTCTCCGAGCAGATGAAGGAGTTCGTAGGCGACCTCCCCGGCGTCACCGCCGTCCACCCGAAGATGGTCTTCGACCCCCCATGGAGTCCCGAAATGATGACCGAGGACGCCAAGTTCGCGCTCGGGTTCTAGGCACGGATTGCAGGATCAGAGGATCAGAGGGTCAGTCGGGGTCAGTCGGGGTCAGTCGGGGTCAGTCGGGGTCAGTCGGGGTCAGTCGGGGTCAGTTTATCCCCAACCCATCCCATGTCTGTCCCCACGCCCGGTGGATGATCGTTCGCCAGACGCACCATCAGGAATCTATTGGGCGACCCCCTGCTCAGGTTGTGCTCCACATGGAGCTTGCGCGACCGTTTGGCACCGGACGCGAAATTCATTCACTGCTCTTAGCTTCGGAAATGGTTGGGAGCGGTCCGCGAAGGAAAGAAGGTTCCGCCCCGACCGGAGTCGGGGCGGTGCCATATGCGCTCAGCCAGACTTCGACATGCTGAGCAGGGGAATGCTCTGAGTGGCCGCTGCAAGGTTCATCAAATCACCTCCTTTTAATTGCTTAGCCGCAACAAAACGAACGTAACAGCGGCCACACCCCCCGGAGGTCTGATAACAACCGAAGCTGTGTACTCAGCCAGCCAAGAGCAATCGGGACATGACTTATCTCCCATGAGACGCCATCGTTTCCGTGTAGGAACAGAAGCGTCCTACCTGACGCGCCTCGCGGTCGTCTATGCCGATCCGATACGGCTGGTCATCAACCGCGAGCTCTACATGCGCGAAATGAGCGCGCCGCAGTTCTTCGCCGAGTTCGGGGGAGGCTCCGTGGATCTCGTCCGCTGGCACTTCAGGACGCTCGCCGCCTATGGCTGGCTGCGGAAAGTAAAGACCGCACCGCCCACCGGCGGGCGGGGTCGGCCATCGCACCTCTATCGCGCCACCGAGCTAGCTCTGATCGACACCGAGACCTGGGTGACGTTGCCCCTCTCGATCCGGTCGGTTTTCTCAGTAAGAATCCTCGATCAGCTCTGGGATCAGATCGGGCATGCCTTGAAGGCAGACACCTTCGACTCGAGGAATGATCGGCATCTGACCTGGACCCCCGTAGTGCTTGACAAGCAAGGGTGGAAGGAACAGGGCCAAGCCCTCGCGGAATGCTTCCACGCCCTGCAACATGAGCAGGACGACGCGAAAATTCGGCTGCAAGCTTCGGGCGATAAGCCGATCCTGATGACCGTGGCCCTGGCCGCTTTCGAATCACCAGGCGATCCGGACAGGGCTTGCGTCGAAGACCCCGCGCCGAATGGCCTTCCGCCGTTGGCGGCCCCCCCGGCGGGCCTCGATCGAGCTGTGTCCGAATCCAAGCGGATCGCCAAGGCGTTTTCGGACCCGGTGAATCTCAAGATCATCACCGAGCTGAATCTCGCAGCCATGAGCGCTACCCAGCTTCAAGCCAAGATTGGCGGGGGGTCAGTCTTCTCCTTTGATCGCCGCTGCAAGATGTTGGTCGAAATGGGGTGGATCGTCCACGTCGACACTAAGACCGGTGGGCGGCGCCGTGGCGCCAACGAGATCTTCTATCGCGCGGTCGGACCGCTCTACCTCGATACCGGGACGTGGGGCGACATTGGTGAAGACGCTAAGCGCGGGGCCAGTTGGACGATCCTTCAGCAGTTCCGAGAGAAAGTCTCTGAGGCGATGGAGGCCGAAACGTTCGATCGCAGACCCGACCGCCACCTGACCTGGATGCCTCTCCTGTTGGACGAGACCGGATGGCATCAGGTCATTGCGCTGCTTGAAGCTTTATTCAGGGGACTCTTTCCGGCTCAGGCCGAAGCGAAGCGCCGCCTTGCGGGATCTGAAGGCAAAGGTTTCCTGGCGACGTACCTCGTCGCCGGCTTCGAAAGCCCCATGCACTGACCTGGGCCTGTACCTACGGCCGATCGATTTTCCTCTTCGGGCGGAACCCGGTCGGGTGCATTTACGAACTAAATGAGTTTGAAAGGTTCCGAAAGCTGCCCGATAGTCCATTACTCAGCGCCGCTTTTACCGCGCTTCGTCGGCGCTGAAGTTCCCGGCCGGAGGCGGGGGGATCGTGGAAAGAGAAACCCGAATCCCCCGTCTCCGGACCTCCATCAGAAATGACCCCTTCCTCACATAGCCACCCCAAACCGCTCGCGCAGTCTCGGTCAATGGATCGCTCCCTTGCGGACAAACCAGACCGCGCAGGCTGGACGGGGGGAGGGGCGACGGTGCCTGGAGGAATCGCCGTCGCCCCTCCGTCGTTGGACCGTTCCGGGAGGGGATGACCGCGTTGTTTGCCCGAAAGCCGCCGCTCGATCTGACAAGGGTGTTCAAGAGCCCGATCCGCGTGCGCATCCTTGAATTGTTCACCCTCGACACAGACCAGCCGATGCAGCCGGGTCCGCTAACGGAGGAGCTACTGGAGTACTTCCCGGAAGTGAGACTGAAACAGGTTGCCTACCACCTAGCGGTGCTCAGGGACGCTCGACTGATTCCGTCCTGACCCGGTGTCGGCTGGATGCAAAAGAGAGCTGCCACCCGTCACGCTGGACACGTTCGGGGATTCCGAGCTTGACGACTTGGACCATCGCACCGCGCACATTCTCCGAATGCGCGCCGGAATGATGGGGGAGCCGGCCAGCCAGAAGGAGATTGGCGAAGAACTAGGGATCAAAGGCGAGAGGATCAGGCAGCTCGAAAACGAGGGGTTATCTCTGGTTCGCAAACTCCGCGAAGTGCAGCGGCACCGCCGCCTCCAGCCGATTCCGCGCAGAGGAGTGGGTTACATCTGGAGACGACTCCGCCGCTTGCAGGGCCTCACCTTTGCCGCCGCCGAAAGGCGGGGGGCGTGAAGCAAAGAGCAATAAGTTCAGAAACACACGCGAGACGATCTGGTGCACGAGATCGGCGTGACAAAAGAGAGGACGAGGGTGACCGAGAAACGACGGTCTCGCCGTGATCCGCGCTGTCCGTGAAGCTCAGCGACACTTGCGGGCCGAGCCGACTCTGCGCCACTGCCGATTCGGGAGGCGGTGGTGACGGTCACTGCAGTCGAGCCGGGTCACCCCCGCATTTCTACAAGTCGGCATGGGCGGGCGGCAGGCGTGAAGGGCGCCGCGGTCGCTGACTGGTCGTCTGCGGCGCCCTTCAGGCTCGTCGGCCGATCTTTTCTTGACGGCTTGACGAAGCCCGAGGGTCCGACCCATGCCCCGTAGGCCCCCTCTACGAGCTGGGCTTCGGGCACCGACCCTCTACACCTTCGGCGAGCCCGAGCTTCTCGCCTTAGACGATCGCACTGCGCACATCTTGCGCTTGCGATCAGGCATGTGGGATGGCCAGCTCTACACCCTCGACGAGGTGGGGGAGAAGGTCGGCATTTCCCGAGAGAGGGTCAGACAGATCCAGAGGGAGGGGCTTTTTCGGATTCGCAAGTCTCGCGAAGCACAGCGGCATCTAACCGAGGAGCCGAAAAGGGGAAGACCTCAACCTGAACGTCGGCTCACGAGTCGGAGGACCGCTCTTAGTGACCCTCCCACGTCCGACCCTGCGCCCGATAGCGCCTTTCCGGAATGGGAGCTGTACGTCGCGAACTTTGTCCATCCGATCAAGGTCGCAATCGTAGAAATCCTGTACTGGATGGAGGCTCCGCTCTCGGCCGTCCAGCTCTCTAGGCTCTGTAACGGGGGTGGAAAGTCTTTTCGGGAACCGAACGTCCGCTACCACCTGCACCAGCTAGTCAAGGTCGGTGTTCTAGAGATTGTCTCGACTAGCCCCTTCGACGAGGAAGGCGAGGTCGACACCTTCTTCTACTTTACCGACCGACCAGACTAAGCCACCCTGACTCGCCTTCGGTCGCCAGTGCCCAGGGAACGCAAATAAATTAATGGCATTTTTTGGTACCCGAGCAGACACTAGCTTGTGTAGGGTCGCTGTCACTTACTCGGTACGCGCTGGGTATCGCGGGTTCCGGTCTCGGCTTAAAGACAAATAGAGGAGGAACCTTGCAACCAGCCCTGCCAGCGAAGAAGAAGGCTGCGTCAAGACGTAATGTGGGTTCGCCTTGCAGCGAGGAGCCGTTGTGGCGCCGCGGGCCTATCGACTCCCTGCTTCGCGTTCTCGGGCTGATTGTCGTTGCATCCGTTGCTCTGCTCTCGACCGCCACGGCTTCGGCAACCGTGCTCCCGGAAAAAATCACCGAAAACACGACGCTGACGCCTGCGGGCAACCCCTATGCCGGCTCCCCGACTATTGAACCAGGCGTGACGGTCAATATCGAACCGGGCGTCCATCTCACGGTAGGAAATCTGACCGTCAAGGGCAGACTGGACGCCGAAGGCACCACTGAAAGCCCGGTTCGGTTTACCGGACTTAAAGAAGAAACCTGGGGCGAATGGCGGTCGATCGTCTTCAAAGCCGGATCTGGAGGGTCGACCCTCAACCACGTTGAACTTGCCAACGGCGGCAGTCGAGACTTCGGCTTCTTGAGCTGCAACAACGGCGCTGTCAACATCGAAGAAGGCGCTTCCCCGATCATCGAGAACTCGACCATTCGTTTGGCCTGCGGGTCCGGGATAAAGGTGACCGAAGGTGGAGCCCCGGAGATCGCCAACAATCTCTTCATCAAATCCGGCGGCAACAGTTCGGCCATCAACTATGTCGCACCGAGCGGGAAATCCGGAGAAATTAACATCCACGGCAACCGCATCGAAGAAGGGGCAGGCGGGATCTCGGTCACGGTAAACGCCGCTACCGGCGTCACCGGGAGAACGCTCAGCGCCAACACCGTCCTCGGCACCTCGGGTGATGGCCTCTCCTACTACGGCCCCGACATCCCGGGGGATATCACGAAAAACACTCTCGCTGGGAACAAAAGCAACCTGATCGAAGTGAGCGGCACCGTCGCCCATTCCTCCACCTGGGAAGAAGGCGGCTCTCCTGCGCGGCTCAACGGCTTGACCATCCCGGTGGGCGTAGTACTCGAAGTCAAGCCCGGAGTCCACCTAGTGCAACCGTCGATGACTGTCAACGGCACCCTGAAGGCCGAAGGTACCACTAGCAACCCGGTCCGATTCACGGGGGTTAAAGAAGAAACCTCTGGCGAATGGCGCTCCATCGTCTTCAAGGCCGGATCGGGAGCCTCGGTGCTAAATCACGTGGAACTCGCCAACGGCGGCGGCCGAGATTCCGGTTACACGAATTGCAACAACGGCGCTCTCGACGTGGAAGAAGGCGCATCGCCGACTATCGAGAACTCGACCGTCCGTCTGGCCTGCGGGTTCGGGATAAAGGTGACCGAAGGCGGCGCCCCGGAAATCGCCAACAACCTCTTTCTCAAATCAGGTGGCAGCGGGCAGGCGGTCAATTATTATGCCGGAAGCAGCAACACGGGCGAAATCAACATCCACGGCAACCGCATCGAAGAAGGCGGGGGCGGTATCTCGGTGACGGTGATCGCCACTACCGGAGTCACCGGGACAACGCTCAGCTCCAACACCGTCCTAGGCACCTCCGGAAACGGCCTCTCTTATTCCGGTCCCGACATCCCCGGAGACATTAACCAAAACACCCTGAGTGGGAACAAAAACAACCTGATCGACTTGAAGGGCACTCTTGCGCACTCCGCGAACTGGAACGAAGGCGCCAGCCGGGTCAGTCTCTATGGCGGTGTGACCATCAGTCCGGGCGTCACGCTGAAAGTCACCGAAGGTGTGTTTCTGACGTCACCCAACCTCACCGTCAAAGGCACGCTTGACGCGGAGGGCACTTCAGCGAAACCGGTGATCTTCACCGGGCCAAAAGAAGAAGCTGCAGGTGAATGGGGAAGCATTAAGTTCGAAGCCGGCAGCGGCGAATCGGTTCTTGATCATGCCGAAATTGAATACGGAGGGTCGGGAGCGAGCTCCGGGATGATCGAAGCCAAAGGATCGCACCCGTCGATCACCAACTCGACCATCCGCAAGGCCAAAGCCTACGGCATCAAGGTGACTGAATCGGGCTCGCCGCGAATCGAATGGGACCGCTTCCGCGAAAACGGAAGTGGGCTCTACTACTCGGGTACTGGCATCCTCTCGGCGCCGAACAACTCCTGGAACTGCGTGGATGGGCCGAAGCCGGCCGGCTGTGGGGACACGGTCACCTCAAACGTGGCCTGGAAACCGGCAGTGTCACTCCCTGAACTCGCAGGTCACTGCCGCGGCAAGCAAAGCCAGTGCGGCGAAGGGGCGGATCCTGTCAGTCTCGCGACCGGCGCCCTCGATTACTCCCATCGCGACCTGCTGTTGACCAACAAGAGCACGGTGCCGCTCGACTTCACCCGCAGCTACTACTCTGGTTCTACCGCGGACACCGGCCTCGGCCCGGGCTGGTCCCAGACCGGCCTCGCCGTCGCCAGCGAACTTTCCTCAGGGGAAGTCCTGGTCGTACGCCAAGACGGCCGGCAGGACCGCTTTCAGAAAACCGAAAGCAGCTATCAGGCGCCTTCGGGCGTCACCGACTCGCTGGCCAAGGTCGGAGGCACCTTCCAACTGACCACGCTCGAGGGGACCATCTACCGCTTTGACTCCAGCGGCCGGATCGCCTCAATCACCGACGACCACGGCTTGAAAACCACCTACGGCTACGACGCAAACGGGCGGCTCGCGACGATCACCGACCCCTCAGCCCAGACCCTCACCTTCTCCTACAACGCCTCCAACCACATCACCCTGGTCAAAGACTCGACCGGCCGCGAAGTTAAATTCGCCTACTCGGCTGCGGGCGATCTCGAATCGGTCACCGATGCGCTAGGTGGGGCGACCAAATACGCCTACGACTCCCAGCACCGGATCACCCAGATCACCGACCCTCGCGGCAACGTGATCCTCAAAAACACCTATGACTCCCAGGGGCGGATCACCGAACAGCGCGACGGTCTCGAAGACCTCTGGAAACTCGAATACAAAGCCGGTGAAACGATCGTCACCGAACCCCAGGGAGGCAAACTGGCCTACGGCTTCGACTCCCAAAACCGGGTCGTCTCGGAAACCGATCAGCTCGGCCACACGACGACGACCAGCTACGACGCCGCCGGTAACGTCAGTAAAGCCATCAGGCCGGGCGGCGCGGAATGGAGCTTCGGCCACGACGCCGCCGGGAACCTGACTTCGGTCGAAGACCCCGAAGGCGGTGAACGCAGCTTCGAATACGACTCGAAAAACCGGCTCATCCACTCGACCGATGCTCGCGGTGGATTGTGGAGCTATGAATGGTCGGCCGCTAACGACCTAACCAAGATCACCGACCCCGAAGGCGGCGAAACCACCTTCACTTACAGCGCCTCCGGGCAGCCGCTGACGCGGACCGACCCCGACAAACACAAAACCGAATTCAGTTGGGATGCTCGCGGCAACCAGCTCAGCGCCACCGACCCGCTCGGCCATAAAACGAGCCTCGAATACAACGCCCGCAACTACCTGACCGCAAAGACGCTGCCGGGACTGAAAGCCGAAACCCTTGAAGTTGACGCGCTCGGAGACGTTCTCTCTCGCACCACCCCCGAAGGCCACAAAACCAAATACGCCTACGACGCCAACGGCCTGCCTATCCAGGTCACCGACCCTGCCGAAGGCGTCTGGAAAATCGAACGCAATGCGATGGAGCGGCCGACCGTCTACACCGACCCGCTCGGCCAGCAGACGAAAGTCGCCTACAACGGCAACCTCAGACCGACCAAGGTCACGAACCGGCGGGGCAAGGAAACGATCTACGCCTACGACCTCGCCAACCGGCTGTCCGAAGTGGGGCGGCCCGAAGGCGGTATCTGGAAATACGGCTACGACGCCCGCGGAAATCGCACGAGCACCCATGAACCGCGCGGCAACGAAACCACCTACGCCTACGACCTCCTCGATCGCATGACCGAAGCCGAAGAGCCGCTGGCGGTGACGACGAAATACGGCTATGACTCAAACGGTGATCTCACCTCGTTCACCGACCCACGAGGCAATGCGACCAGCTTCGCCTACGACAAACTCGGCCGACTCACTGAAATCGCCCAGCCGCTCGAAAAGACGACCACCTACACCTATGACCCGGCCGGCAACCAGCTGACCAAGGCGACCGCTGCCGCCACGCTCGAATACAGCTACGACGCCGCCGACCGGTTGTCGAGCATCTCGAGCGGCGGATCGACGCTGCGCTCCTACGGCTACGACGCCGCCGACCGCCGCACTTCCGCCACCGACGCCGAAGGCCACAAAATCGAAATCGCCTACATCGAAGAGGGGCGCCCGAGCTCGATCAAAGACGGCCGCGGCCAGTCGCTGACGCGCAGCTACGACTCCCGCGGCAATCTGGTGAAACAGGTCGACGGTCGAGGGACGCTCGAATACGGCTACGACAAACTCGGCCGGATGACATCACTGACCGACCCACAGGGCAAAGCACTCGGCTTCGCCTACGACCCCGAGGGCGACCTGACTGAAGTCACCAGGCCCAACGGGCTCATTACCACTAACCTCTACAACGAAGCTGGTCGGCTCGCCGAAACGACCTCGAAAACCGCAGAACCCCGCGCGGTGCTCGAATCGCTGAAATACGGCTACGACGCCGCCGGCAACATCATCAGCAAGCTGGACCAGCGCCTCGAATCCGAAACGAGCTACGCCTACGACTCGCTGAACCGTCTGACCGAATTCAACCCGCCCGGCGAAGGCTCCACCATCTACAGCTACGACGCCGCCGGCAATCGCACCGGAGCGGGCGGCATCACCTACGCCTTCAACGCCTTGAACCAGCCCACCGAAGACTCAACCGGTGCCTCCTACAGCTACGACGCCGCCGGTCGCTTGACCGGTGAGATCAACGGCTCCCAAGAAACCACCTTCGCATGGGACCCCTTTGACCATCTGGCCAAAGTCGAAGGCTCTAGCGGCAGCGTCACCTACGCTTTCGACGGTTTGGAGCGCCTGAGCGAACGGAAAGAAGGCGAAGCGGCTCGCATCTCCCACTACGGAGACCTGGGCGACATGGCGACGTATGAGACCAACGGCGAAGGGAAAACCACGACCAGCTACCTCCAAGGCCCGAACGGCCTGGTGGAGCAGCGCTCCGGAGAAGCAACCGCCTTCCCCCTCGTTGACGGTCACGGGGACGTCACCGCCATCACCAGCGGGACCGCAGAAGTCGAATCCCGCCAGAGCTTCGACCCCTGGGGCGATCAGCTCTCGGGACCCAACCTCGAGATGGGCTATCTCGGCGCGTGGGAGCGGCCGAACGACTCGGCTAGCGACCTGATCCAGATGGGGGCCCGGTCCTATGACCCTGCCCTCGGCTCATTCGCTTCGGAGGACCCGGTGCTCGGGCATCTAGGGGTCGGGGTTTCGGTCAACCGTTATCCGTATGCCTGGGACAACCCAGTCAATCGCTATGACCTAGAAGGACGAGATGTGCTTCCTTCGCTTCCCGGCACGCCCGTTTGTCTCTTGGGTTGCTCTCCCTCCGAGCCCCATGAAGTCGCCGAACGCGCCCAGGACTTTGCCAAGAGCGACTTAGGTGAATGGTTTGGCGCCCGCGGGGACGAAATCGTCCGCAGCTTCGAGTGCATTGCGGAACGGGTTGTCCAACAGCCGGGGCCGGTGGGGTGCCAGGAAGCGGCTGAACAATGGAAACCCGACCCAGATGCTCCGGACGAGGAACCTCGGTTTCCGCCGCCAGGTGTTCCCGGACGAGGGCCAATCGCGATACCTATAGGGATACGCTAGGAAACATGACGAGCATCCCCCTCTATCGAATCATCATTGGATGGGTCGTACTCGGGGCTGTTCGGGTTCTTCTTGGCGACTCCACCGGATTCGCGGCTTACATGTTCTTCGGCCTCTTCTGGGTCGTCTCGGTCGTGCTGCTCTTGGCGGCTCTATGGCAGCTATTCAATGCACGCGAATTGGAACTGAGGGTTGAGGCAGCCTGTGTATGTGTCGGCCTCGCAGCGCTGTTCTTGCAAGGGCTATTTGGACATCGGGGCACGGCGCCCGTCGCCGCCCTCGTTTTCTTTTTGTCGGCGGTCAATCTCCTCATCCTCTACGGACGTAGAGCGCGACGGCGCCGCTTAATCGAGCCGTAGATCGGCTCGATTGCGATCTCCCTGAAAGGATGCGGAATCCACGCCTCTATGCCCTTCTCGCCTGCATGGGGCTTCTGGGGAGAGCGTCGTACGGCAATGTTTTCGAAGAGGTCACGGCCCATCCCGGCGGATGGACGGCCCTCGTTGTCTTTTGGATCCCTCTAGTAGGGGCCATCTGGATCGGTTTCTCTCTGTTGAGACCTCTCGTCAGAAGATGGCTCGATCGAAAGAGCTAAGCAGCAAACTGCTCCTTGGACCTGTTATCCAGAAGCCGGTGGAGCGTGTGTCGTCCCCATAGATATCCCCACGGCCTGCCAAAAGGTAGATTTTGCAGCGGCTTCTATCGACCAGTCGCCGATAATGATGACCGAGGACGCCAAGTTCGCTTTGGGGTTCTGACCCTTTACGATTTCCACCCCCCGCGTTAGCGTGGGGTACGCCACCCTTTCTCACAAGCGATCAGTTACGGCGGGCTGAGCAAGGTCTGGAAGCGAAGCTGCGAGGCAAAGGGTTTCGGCGTCCCTGGATAGAGAGGCATCGTGAGGAACTGCTAGCGCAGGGCAGCGCGGATGTCGCACACCTGATCAAGTCGAGGCGGGCTTATGAACCTGTGGGGCTCCTGCTTGTGGCTAGCTATTGGCGAGCATGCAAGGTGCTCGATGCTGAAAAGTCGCGGCCTGCCACTTCTTCGATGGACGCGCTCTTCGATCTCCCGGATGACTCGAGCCGAAGCGTCGAGCAGGAGCTGCAGGATCAGGAGCTGCGGGGGCGGATTGAGGAGGCGCTGAGTTTTCTGCCGGATCGAGAGCGGAAGCTCGTCTGGCTCACTACCTATGCAGACATGAGCATCAGAGAAGCGGGACGCAAGGTGGGCTGGGGCAAGTCGGCAGCCGATCGGCATTACCACGCTGCGCTAGATCGTCTGCGCTTCCTGTTGCGAGATTTCGACAACTAAGCTCAGCCCAGCTGCCGCCGGAACAGCAGGTGCGGCAACCCGGCGTGGATGACCTCGCCGTCTTCCTCGAAGCCGGTCTTCTCGGCGACGCGCTGGGACGGGATGTTGGTGGGGAGGACTAGGGCGATGACCTGCTCGAGCTCGAGTTCGCGGGCGTGATCGCAGGCTGCTATCGCGGCCTCGGTGGCGAGGCCGCGGCCGTGGAGGTGGGGCTCGATGCTCCAGGGGAGCTCGACTTCGGCGACGCTTTCGACCGAGGTCCAGGCGAGGCCGCCGCGGCCGGCGAAGGCGCCGGTCTCCTTCTCGATCAGGACCCATGGGCCGAAGCCGTGGTCCTGCCAGTGGGCCTGGTCGCCGTCGACCAGTTCGTCAATCACCTGGGCGCTGAACGGCGGCAGGGGCGAGGGGCGCAGCCAGGCCTCGATCTCCGGCCGTGTGAAGTGGGCGTGGTAGAGGGCGCGGTCGTCGGGGCTCGGCGGACGGGCTAGGAGGCGCGCCGTCTGCCGCTCCCCGGCCGCCATCTCAGGGCCGGTCGGTCCGCGGCAACCGCGGCTCGGAGCCGCCGTCGTCGGGGACCTCTTCCGCGGTCGCGTCGAAGTCGTAGTCGCGGGACGGGCGCCGGCCGCCGTCGGCCGGGGGCCTCCCGAACGGGCCCTGGACGCCGCCGGGCATCCCGACGACCATGAAGCGCCCGATCGTGAACCGTTTCAGCAGCCGCCGCGAGATCGCCCGGGTCGGCGGCAGCAGCAGGAAGACACCGACGATGTCAGTGAGGAAGCCCGGCGTCAGCAGCAGCGTGCCGCCGACGATGATCAGCGCCCCGTCGGCCACCTCGCGCCCCGGGAAGCGCCGCTCCGCCAGCGCCTGGTTAAAGCGCCGCCAGGCCCCGCGCCCCTCGTGTTTCAGCAGCCAGGACCCGAGCAGGGCGTCGGCCAGCAGCAGGGCCAGGGTCGGCCAGACGCCGATCAGCTCGCCGACCTTGATGATCACGTAGAGCTCGGCGACCGGGACGACGATGAAGAGGAGGATCAGGAGAAGGGGCATGGCGAAAGCCTAGGGAGGAGCGTGCGTCGCCTCTTCGACTACCCGCGGAAGAAGATGCCTACGCCGCTTTGACGGCCTTGCCGGCCGCCGCCTCGAGCTCGGCGAGCGCAGCGTTCAGCCCGTTGCTGACGACCTCGACGTCCTCCATGCAGTCGTAGTCGGCGAGCAGGCCGAACCCGACCTTGCCGTTGTAGCTCATGATCGCCACCGCCAGGCAGTGGTTCTGGGGCAGGAAGGCGACGGGAAAGACGTCCTCGAGTTCCTTGCCGAGGACGTAGAGCGGCATCTGCGGTCCCGGCACGTTGGTGACGATGAGGTTGAAGAGGCGGGTCGAGAAGTTGATCCGCGAGGCCTGCGCGAGGATCGTCGGCGGCGCGAAGTCGTTGAAGCGGGAGATCACTTCCGCCCCCAGCGCCTGTTTGGAGCGCTTCAGGCCCGCCATCGCGTCGCTGATCGTGCGCAGCCGCCGCACCGGGTCCTCGATGTAGACCGGCAGCGGGCCGCGCATCAGGGCGATCCGGTTGCCGAGGTCGCCGCGCTCGTCCTCGCTGCGGATCGAGACCGGGACCAGCGCCCGCAGCTCCAGCCCCTCGGTGCGGACCCGCCGCACGTGCAGCCATTCGCGCAGGGCGCCGGTGACGACGGCGAGGACGACGTCGTTGACGGTGCCGCCGAAGGTGTCTTTGATCCGTTTGAAGGTCGCCAGCTCCGAGCGCGCCCAGACGTAGCGGCGGTGCGGCCCGATCTCTTCGTTCAGAGGCACGTCCGGCGCTGGATCGGCGAAGGCGCTGACGATCTCACCGACGCCCTCCAGCGCCTCGACCGCCTTGCGCGCCGTCGTCTCGGGATTCTTGACCACGTCCACCGCCCGCTCGGCCAGCTTGATCGGCGCCGCGACCGCGTCGGCGATCCCGCGCGCAACCAGCTCGGTCGTCCCCGGTTCGGGCTGCGGGACCCAGTCGTCCTCCAGCCTCACCGGCTCGGCGTCGCGCTCGACGTCGAAGAGGACGGTGCCGATATCGACGCCGGAGACGCCGTCGACCATCGCGTGGTGGGTCTTGGTCAGGATCGCGAAGCGGTCGCGTTCGAGGTTCTGCACCAGCCACAGCTCCCATAGCGGCTTCAGCCGGTCGAGCTGTTGGGAGAAGATCCGCCCGGCCAGCTTCTTTAGCTCCTCCTCGCCGCCGGGATCGGGCAGCGCGGTGTGGCGGATGTGGTAGGTGAGGTTGAAGTTGACGTCGTCGGCCCAGAGCGGCCGCCCGGCCTCCAGCGGCGGCACCACCAGTTTCTGACGGAAGCGGGGCACCAGCGGCAGGCGGCTGCGCACGTGCTCGACCAGGTCGACGTAGCGCGGCGGCGGACCCTCGAAGATCAGGATCGCGCCGACGTGCATGTGGCTGCTCGAGCTCTCGTTGGTCAGGAACGAGGCATCGACAGCGGTGAGGCGGTCGAGGTGGCGTCCGGAGGTGGCCATCCAGCAAGGCTACTCAGGCCGCAATTTCTGGGCAATCTCGCGGACCGGCCGCAATCGCGCCATCGGTACCCTGATGACATGCCTGCCACCGCAACCGCCCCGAAACGGGTGCTGCTTGCTGCGCCGCGCGGCTACTGCGCCGGCGTCGACCGCGCTGTGCAGACGGTCGAGCGCGCCCTCGAGCTGCACGGCGCGCCCGTCTACGTGCGCAAGGAGATCGTCCACAACAAGCACGTGGTCGAGGAGCTGGCCAAGCGCGGCGCGATCTTCGTCGAGCAGGAGACCGAGGTGCCCGAGGGCGCAATCGTCGTCTTCTCCGCCCACGGCGTCGCCCCGAGCGTGCACGAGAACGCTGCCGCCCGCAACCTGCAGACGATCGACGCGACCTGCCCGCTGGTGACCAAGGTCCACGTCTCCGCCCGCCGCTTCGCCGCCCAGGGCTACACGATCATCATGATCGGCCACGAGGGTCACGAGGAGGTCGAAGGGACCACCGGCGAGGCGCCCGGCAGCATCGTCCTGATCGAAACCGCCGACGAAGTCGAGAGCCTCGAGGTCCCGGACCCGAGCAAAGTCGCCTTCATCACCCAGACGACGCTCTCGGTCGACGAGACCGCCGAGGTGATCGCCGCCCTACGGGCCAAGTTTCCCGGCATCGTCTCCAGCAAGTCCGACGACATCTGTTACGCGACCACCAACCGCCAGATCGCCGTCAAGCAGCTGGCCCGCGAGTGCGACCTCGTCCTCGTGATCGGCTCGACCAACTCCTCCAACTCCAACCGCCTGGTCGAGGTCGCCCGCGAACACGGCGCTGCCTCCCACCTGATCGACAACCACACCCAGGTTCAGGAGGAGTGGCTGGAGGGCGTCGAGACCGTCGGCATCACCTCCGGCGCCAGCGCCCCCGAGGAGCTTGTCGAGAGCCTCGTCTCCTTCTTCCGCGACCGCGGCGCCGACGACGTCTCCGAGCTGCGGACCGTCCACGAGGACGTCCGCTTCATGCTCCCGAAGGAGATCCGCGAGGAGCTCGCCGGACGCGCTTGACGAGTGGCGACTTAACCTCGCTATAGGACGGTTAACTCTCCACTCGTCACTCGTAGGGGGCGTAGCGGTTGTGCAGCATCAGGTCGTTGCCGTCGGGATCGGTGAAGAGGGCCATGTGGCAGACGCCGGTGTCGAAGGTGTCGCTGTTGAACTCGACGCCTTTCGCTTCCAGCTCCTTACGCGTGGCTTCGACGTCCTCGACGTGGAGGGCCGGATGGGCGTTCTTCTGCGGCGCGAACTCCATGCCCTGTTTGGCGGGTTCCCAGATCGCAAAGCAGGTGTCGCCGCCCCAGCACTCGTAGCGCCCGTGCTCGTCGGGCCGCAGGCCGAGGGTCTCGACGTAGAAGGCGCGCGAGCGGTCGGCGTCGGTGGACGGGATGCCGATGAAGTCGAGCTTGGTGATCACTGATTCCTCCTTGCGGGCGGGCCCGCAGCTATGGGATTCCGGCGGCGAAGCTGAGCGACCAGATCTTGACGCCTGGGGACGGTCGCAGTACCAGGCTGTGGGCCTCGTGGCACGGGTGCTCGGCGAGGGTGCGCAGGCCGGGCGTGGGGCCGGCTGGGATCGTCCGCCACTTGCCGTCGATCTCGACCTGCAGCTCGCCCTCGCCCTCGACGCTCGCGTAGGCGCCGCCCGCCTGGTAGTCGAGTGCCAGGTCCTCGCCGTCGGTGCCGGCGACCCAGGGGCGCTCCCAGGAGCCGCCGGGGAAGACCTCGGGGGTGGGAGGGATGACGCGGGCGCCGGGGGTGTCGGTCGCCCGCAGCGGTGCCAGCGGCTCGGGCAGCTCCTGCAGCGCGTCGATCTCCCGCAGCTCGGCCTGGATCGCTTCCTCGGTCGCCTGGTATTCGCCCTCTCCGAAGTGGGCCCAGGCGAGGGCGCCGCCGAGGCTCCAGAGGAAGAGGCTCGGCCAGCCTTCGCAGCCGTAGGCGGCCCAGAGGTCGTGCTCGGCGTCGATCGCCACCGGGAACTCGACCCCGAGCTCGGCGAGGCCGGCGGCGACGTTGCCGCGCTCGGCGGCGAAGGGAAAGCGCGGCGCCTGTACGGCGATCACGCTGAGGCCTGCCCCGCGGTAGCGGCGCTGCCACTCGGCCAGGTAGGGGAGGGTGCGGACGCTGTTCAGCTGCGCGTATTCGACGAAGTGGACGAGTGCCGGGCCGCCGGCGGTGAGCGCCGGCATCGACTCCGGTTCGGTCCCGATCCAGGTGAGGCTGGCGGGCAGGTCGGGGGCGGCGATGTTCTCGCGTTGAGGGCGCATTTAAGGCGGACGTTATCCTGGCGGCGGTGGCACAGCTCGTCACATTCCTGCTGCCGGCGCTGCCATTACTGGCGTTGCTGCTGACGCTGCTGTTCGGTCGCTACCCCGGCTGCGAGGCGATCGTCCGCCTCTCCGAGCGGCTGGCAAGCCGCCCCGACTCGAGCCACGGCGTGGCGAGGCCGGCGATGCTGCCGAAGCCTCCCCGCTCCTTCGCACCTTCCGGCGGTCTCCTGATCGCCCTCGGGCTGGCCCAGCGCCCGCCACCCCTTCCGGCCTAAGTAGACACAGGCCAATCGCGTGGTTCCTTTCGCACCTATGACGTGCAAAAGGAACCACGACTTGAGCGCGCGGACCTGCCGCGCGGAAGGAGTAATGACATGAACACGAGAACTGCGCTGATCGGCGCTGCCCTGGTGGTAGTGGCCGTGGTCCTGCTGATCGTCCTCAGCAGCGGCGGCGATGACTCCAGCAGCAGCACCGACGCCGGCAAGGTGCCGACGATCGTCGTTGACAAGGAAGGCCACCCGGTCGGCGGGATCCAGGAACTCGTTTACCGCAAGGGCGACCAGATCCACTTCAAGGTCGAAGTCCCCTTCGAAGAAGAGGTCCACCTGCACGGCTACGACGTCGCCAAGGAGGTCCCGAAGGGCGGCGGCACCGTCACCTACAACCTCCCGGCTGAAATCGAAGGCGAGTTCGAGGCCGAGCTTGAGGGCCACAAAGAACAGATCATCGACCTCAAGGTCGAACCTTGACCCTCCCGGTCGCCCACGCGCTGGCATCCAGGCAGGATCTTCCGATCCCTGCCTGGCTGTTCGCGTGGGCGGCTTCGATCGTCCTCATCGTCTCCTTCTTCGCCCTCTCCGCCGCCTGGCGCAAGCCTCAGTTCGAGGACGAACACCGGCGGCCGCTCGGCGAGCGCTTCTCGGCGGCGCTGCTGAGCCTGCCGGTACAGGTTCTCTGCGGCGCGATCGGCGTCTTCCTGCTCGGCGTCGCCGTCTACGCCGGCCTGCGCGGGACCGAAGCGCCGGACCGCAACTTCGCCCTCACCTTCATCTTCGTCACCTGCTGGCTCGGCTTCCCCTTCTTCTCGGCCTTCCTCGGCAACCTCTTCCGCCCCTTCAACCCCTGGCGCGCGGTCGGCCGCGCCGCCGGCGGCGCGTTCGCCAGCATCGCCGGCCAGCGCCCCGCGCACCTCGCGTACCCGGAGCGCCTTGGCCGTTGGCCCGCCGCTGTCGGCCTGCTCGCCTTCGTCTGGATCGAGGTCGTCTACGGCCGCACCAGCATCGTCTCGGTCGACATCGAACCCCACGCCGTCGCCATCGCCGCCCTCGTCTACAGCGTCTACACGCTGGCGATGATGGCCGTCTTCGGGGTCGAGAAATGGTGCGATCGCGGCGAGGCCTTCTCCGTCTACTTCGGGATGTTCGGCCGCCTCGGGATCTTCGGCGCCCGCGACGGCAGGCTCTACCGCCGCCGCCCCTTCTCCGCCGCGACCGATTGGGCCGTCGTCCCCGGTTCGGCCGCCGTCGTCATCGCCTCGATCGCCGCGACCAGCTTCGACGGCGCCCAGGACGGCGCCTTCAAGGACGCAATCGAAAAGACCTTCGAATGGTTCATCGACCGCGGCGTCGGGCTGACCACCGGCCTCCGCCTCACCGACACGATCTTCATGCTGCTCACCTTCGCCGCCGTCGGCGGCGTTTACATGCTCGGCGTCCGCGGCATGCGCACCGTCCCCGGAGCGCCCTCCTTCAAGCAGCTGCGGACCGGCTTCGCCCACACCCTGATCCCGATCGCCCTCGCCTACCTCGTCGCCCACTACTTCAGCTTCTTCGTCTTCCAGGAGCAGGCGCAGTTCGGCTACCTGCTCTCCGACCCCCTCGGCACCGGCCACACCGACCTCTTCGGCACCGTCAGCAACGAAGTCGACTACAAGCTCCTCAGCGCCAACGCGATCTGGTACGTCCAGGTCGCCGCCCTCGTCATCGGCCACGTGATCGGCCTGATGCTCGCCCACGACCGCGCCCTCGTCTACTGGCCCGACTACCGCAAGGCCACCGCCTCCCAGTACTGGATGCTGGCCGTGATGGTCGCCTTCACCTGCTTCGGCCTCTACCTGCTCTCTGTAGCGAACGGGTAGGGGAGAGCTGTGCTCCCCGTCGCCCACGTCGGCCACTACCTCTGGGTCTTCTACGTGATCCCAATCCTGATCGTCGTCGGCGCGATCGTCCGCAACGCGATCGCCCAGCGGCGGCTGGCGCGGGATGAGAGCGGTGAATCTTCCACCGCCCGCGGTGGAGAATTCACCAAACGCGACTAGAGGATCTCGGCGAGGCGGGTCTCTAGCGCCTCGGAGATGCTGTCGCGCACCGTGCCCTCGGCGAGACGTTCGACCAGGGACTCAAGGAAGCCTTCGATGATCAGGGCCTTGGCGTCTTCGTCGTTGAGGCCGCGGGAGGTGAGGTAGAAGAGCTGGTCCTTATCGACCTGGGCGACCGCGGCGGCGTGGGTGCAGCGGACGTCGTCGGCGAGGATCTCGAGGCCGGGGATCGCGTCGGCGTGGGCCTCGGGGGAGAGCAGGAGGTTGCGGCTCTCCTGGAAGGCGTCGGTCTGCTGGGCGCCCGGATCGACCTTGATCATTCCCCGCCACACGGCCGTGGATCCGGCGGCGAGGACGCCGCGGAAGGCGAGGTCGGAGTTGGTGTTCGGCGCCGCGTGCTCCTGGGTGGTGTCGTAGTCGAGGTGCTGCCCGGGACCGCCGGCGTAGCCGCCGGTCACCCGCGCCTCGGAGCCCGGGCCGGCGAGCTTGGTCTCCATCCGCACCTTGCCGTTAGCCGAGCCGAAGCCGAGGGCGGCCCAGTCGAGGCGGCCGTCGCGCTCGACCTGGGCGCGCTGGGTGGCGAAGATCCACGACTTCTCGGAGATGTCCTGGGTGTTGACGTAGCGCAGGGTCGCGCCCTGGCCGACGCTCAGCTCGACGACCGAGTTGAGGATCGCGTCGACCTCGTCGTCAGGTGAGGACCAGTGCTCCCAGACCTCCGCTTCGCCGCCGTCCTCGATCACGACCAGCGTCCGCCAGTTGATCGCGGCCCCGCTCGCGTCGACCGGAACCTCAATCTGGATCGGCTCGCTCAGCCGCAGCCCGCTGGGGACGTAGATGAGGACGCCGTCGCGCCAACCCGCCTCGTTGCGGGCGACGAAGAAGTCCTCGGTCGGCACCAGAGACCCGAGCCGCTCGCTGACCAAGTCGCCGTGGCTGGAGACCGCGTCGGCCAGGGAGACGACGATCGCGCCCTCGGCGCCGGAGACGACTGGCTCAGCGCTCGCCTCCTCGTAAGCGGTCAGGTCCAACCCGGAGAGGTTGGTGAATTCCCAGCCCTTCGACTTGTGGTCGGGGAGGGGCAGCTCCTGCGCGAGAGAGGCGCCGCGCCGGCGCCTCTCGTCGAGCCAGGCCGGTGCGGTCGCGACCTCAGCCAATGGAACCCTCCATTTGGAGCTCGATCAGCCGGTTGAGCTCGACTGCGTACTCCATCGGCAGCTCTTTGGTCACCGGCTCGATGAAGCCGTTGACGATCATCTTCGAGGCCTCCTCCTCGTCGAGTCCGCGGCTCTGCAGGTAGAAGAGCTGCTCGTCGCCGATCTTCGAGACGGTCGCCTCGTGGCCGACGTCGGCGTCGTTCTCGTCGATGCGGATCGTCGGGTAGGTGTCCGAGCGCGAGTCCTCATCGAGGAGCAGCGCATCGCAGACGACCTTCGAGCGCGATTCGCTCGCCCCGTCGGCGATTTCCAGCAAGCCTCGGTAGGTCGCCCGGCCGCCGTCCTTGGAGATCGACTTGGAGAAGATCGAAGACGAGGTGCGCGGCGCCCCGTGGATGATCTTGCCACCGGCGTCCTGGTGCTGGCCGTCGCCGGCGAAGGCGATCGAGAGGATCTCGCCGTGGGCTTCGGGGCCCAGCAGGTAGATCGACGGGTACTTCATCGTTAGTTTCGAGCCGAGGTTGCAGTCGACCCACTCCATCGTCGCCTTTTCGTGCGCAACAGCGCGCTTGGTGACGAGGTTGAAGACGTTCTGCGACCAGTTCTGCACGGTCGTGTAGCGGACCCGCGAGCTCGGTTTGGCGACGATCTCGACGACCGCCGAGTGCAGCGAGTCGCTCGAGTAGACCGGCGCCGTGCAGCCCTCGATGTAGTGGACGTCGGCGCCCTCCTCGCAGATGATCAGCGTCCGCTCGAACTGGCCCATGTTCTCGGTGTTGATCCGGAAGTAGGCCTGCAGCGGCATCTCGACTTTGACCCCGGCCGGGACGTAGACGAAGGAACCGCCCGACCAGACCGCGCTGTTCAGCGCCGCCAGTTTGTTGTCGTTGGGCGGGATCACCGTCGCCCAGTACTCGCGCACCAGGTCCTCGTGCTCGCGCAGGGCGGTGTCCATGTCGGTGAAGATCACGCCCTGGGCCTCGAGCTTCTCGTTCACCTGGTGGTAGACGACCTCTGACTCGTACTGGGCGCCGACCCCGGCGAGGAATTTACGCTCGGCCTCGGGGATCCCCAGGCGGTCGAAGGTGTTTTTGATGTCCTCGGGGACCTCGCTCCAGTCGCGGCTGTTCTTCTCAGAGGCGCGGACGAAGTAGTGGATGTCGTCGAAGTCGATCTGGTCGAGGTCGCCGCCCCATTTCGGGGTCGGGCGGCTTTCGAAGTGCTCCAGCGCCTTCAGCCGGAAGTCCCGCATCCACTGCGGCTCTTCCTTGAAGTCGGAGATCGTTTCGACGATCTCGCGGGTCAGGCCCTTCGGGGCTTTGTAGGCGTAGCCCGCCTCCGAGTCGTTGAAGCCGAACTTCTCTTTGTAGTCGGCGTTGATGCCGGCCAGTTCGCGTTTCTCGGCGAGAACCTCGGGCGTTGCCATGTCAGTTGACCTCCAAAGTGATGGTGTCGTCCTCGATCGCAACCGGGAACGTCTGGACGGGCTGGAAAGCGGGGAGCGTCTTCGGCCTGCCGCTGGTGAGGTCGAAGAGGGAGCCGTGGCGGGGGCACTCGACGGTGCAGGCGGCGACGTCGAACTCGCCCTCGGCCAGCGGGCCGTTGTCGTGGGAGCAGCGATCCTCGATCGCGTAGTAGGCGCCGTCGCAGTTGAAGACGCCGATCTTCGTCCCTTCGTGCTCGACCAGGCGCATGCCGCCCGGCGGCAGCTCGGCTGCCGGGCAGACGGAGATCTTGGTTCCTGCGGTGTCGGTCAAGAGGGGTGGGTGCTCCTAGGTAGTTCCGGCCGCAATCGTGGCCTAGTGCTGCTTGAAACTTAATCCTACTTCTACGGTCGGATTTTAGCGGGACGGGGTGGTCGCCCCCGTTGTCTTCACGCGACTCCGTGAAAAAGGGCGTTCTACAACCCTTTTGACAGACTCGCGATCTAGGGATTTTCACGAAAGAGGAGCGGAGATGAGCGAGAGAACCAGTTATGTGCCCGGGACCCCCTGCTGGGTGGACCTGGCGACGCCGGACATCGAGGCCGCCGGGCGGTTCTACGGCGAGCTGTTCGGCTGGGAGATCCCCGAGCTGCCGACCTCGGCGGAAATGGGCGGCTACCGGCGCGCCAAACTAGGCGGCCGCGACGTCGCCGGGGCGATGCCGCTGATGCAGGAGGGGCAGCCGCCCGCCTGGAGCACCTACGTCTCCGTCGACGACATCGAGGCGCTCGGCCGCGCGGTGCAGGAAAACGGCGGCACGATGATCGCCGAGCCGATGGCGGTTGCCAACTACGGCCGGCTGGCGCTCTTCACCGACCCCGAGGGCGCCTTCTTCGGGATGTGGGAGCCGGCCGACTTCGCCGGCGCCGAGCTGGTCAACGAGCCGGGGGCGTTTTCCTGGAACGAGCTCAACACCGGCGACGCGGCAGCGGCGAAACGCTTCTACGGCAGCATCTTCGGCTGGGAGTTCGAAGACCGGGAGACCGAGAACGCCGACGGCTACACGATCTGCATGGTCGAAGGCAACCGCGTCGCCGGGATGTTGGAGATGTCTGACCGGGTTCCCGGCGAGGTTCCGCCGCACTGGAACACCTACTTCACCGTCGAGGACACCGAGGCGGCCATCGAGCAGGCGAAGGCGGGGGGTGGCGACAGCGTCATGGGTCCGATGGACGTCGAGGTCGGCCGCATCGCGGTCATGCACGACCCCTGGGGCGCGGTCTTCTCCGTAATCCGTTTGAACGAGGCCGCGTAGCTAAAGCTGGCCGAGGTCGGCGACCGCTTCGGCAGGGTCGCCGGTCTCGCCCTCGTCCTCCCATTCGGCGGGCTTGCCGAGGGAGGCGCTCTTGACGATCTTCAGGCCGAGCATCGCGCACTTCATCCGCGTCGCCGAAATGTCGATCCCAAGCAGCTCGAGGACGAAGTCTTTCGGCAGCCGCAGCAGCTCCTCGCGGCTCATCCCGACCAGCTCATCGGTCAGCAGTGAGGTGGCCGCGGTCGAGATCGCGCAGCCCTTTCCCTCGAAGGCGATCGCCTCGACCTTGTCATCTCCGTCGAGTTTGATCGTCACGTGCTGCTCGTCCCCGCAGAAAGGATTGGTGTCCTCGAACTCGAGGTCGGGGTGCTCGAGGTGGCCGAAGTTGTGCGGCCGCTTGTAGTGCTCGAGGATCTGGTCGCGGTAGAGCTCGTCCATGCACCCGAGGCTAGCGCCTGAGGAGCACGGACTCGATCTTCTCGTCGGTTAGCCCAGGTTCATTCGATAAAGAGCGAATTCGGCGTTGTGACTTCGTATTCGCCTGACCACAGGGCGGTCGCCGAACAGAGGAAGTTGCTGCCAGCTTCCTTCGTCAGTTTGACGTTGCTCGGTTTTACCGCCGCCGGCTCTCCGCCGGTGATTGGAATTTCGGGAACGGCGCCATTTCCCACCTTGGCAGCTCCGTAGTTGCAGACAATCGCTCCACCGTTGCAAGCGGAAGTGGCTCTCACGGTTTCCACTTCGAGCTTCCCGTTGACACCAGCCGTGTGGACGACGTTCGCGGTCCAAGGAGATTTTTCGCTTGCGGTAGCAGTGATCACGCAGCCGACCCCACCGGCGTTGCAGGTGCCGAATAAGAGACCTTCGACTTTTCCGGCTCCCGTGGACCCGTTGGTAACCGAGCCATAGATTTCCGATTCGGTGCAGTTGATCGTCATTGCTCCGGATTCGAGTCTTGCTGTGCTCGTGTTGAAGAGCTTTGCGTGTACTGCATTAGTGAAGACGTTGCCCTGGCCGCAGGCCGCGCCGGTTCCAGTTGTCGAGCAGACCTTGGCGTCGGCGGAAGTTGCGCAGGCAAGGATCGTCAAGCAGGCAACCACGATGGTGAGAGTCTTGAGCTGAGGCATCGTTCCCTCTTCTCGGTTGGAAAGCGATCGAGTTCAACCACCCGCTTCCCGCCCTCACCCGCGGTACCACGAATATACAATAGTCAGCGAGTTTTGTGTCTAAAGGCCGAAGACCCGCCGCGCGTCCTCGAGCCCCTCGACCAGGCGGTCGATCTCCTCGGTCGTCGTGTAGACGCCGAAGCTGGCGCGGGCGGTGGCGGCGATCTCGAGGCGGTCCATCAGCACCTGGGCGCAGTGGTGGCCGGCGCGGACGGCGACGCCGTGGCGGTCGAGGATCTCGGAGATGTCGTGGGCGTGGATGCCCTCGATCTCGAAAGAGACGGGGCCGAGGCGGCCGGGGCCATGGGGCGGGCCGAAGACGCGCAGGCCCGGCACCTCTACGAGGCGCTCGAGGGCGTAGTCGGCGATCGCTTCCTCGTGCTCGCGGACCTGCTCCATGCCGACCATGTCGAGCCAGCGCATCGCCGAAGCCATCCCGATCGCCTGGGCGATCGCCGGCGTCCCCGCCTCGAAGCGGGCGGGCGGGTCGGCGTAGGTCGTCCCGTCCTTGGTGACCTTGCGGATCATCGAGCCGCCGCCGAGGAAGGGCGGCATCGCCCGCAGCAGGTCGAGCTTGGTCCAAAGGGCGCCGATCCCGGTCGGCGCGTAGAGCTTGTGGCCGGTGATCGCGTAGAAGTCGACCCCGAGCTCGGCCACATCGAGCGGCAGCTTCGGCGCTGCCTGGGCGCCGTCGCAGAGGACCAGCGCGCCCGCCTGGTGGGCCAGCCGCGCGATCTCGGCGATCGGGTTCTCGGTCCCGAGGACGTTGGAGACGTGGGCGACGGCGACGAGCTTCGGCCCGCGCTCCAGCAGAGTCGCGAGGGCGTCCATGTCGAGCAGCCCGTCCTCGTCGATCGGCGCCCAGTCGATCTCGGCCCCGGCCCGCTCGGCCAGCTGCTGCCAGGGGACGATGTTCGAGTGGTGCTCCATCTCGGTCAGGAGGATGCGGTCGCCGGCGCCGACGTTGGCGTCGCCCCAGGCCCGGGCCACCAGGTTGATCGCCTCGGTCGCGTTGCGGACGAAGACGACCTCGCGCCGGTCAGCTGCGCCGATGTGGTCGGCCACCGTCGCCCGCGCCCCCTCATAGGCTTCGGTCGCCTCGGCCGAGAGGGTGTGGGAGCCGCGGTGGACGTTGGAGTGGTGGCGCCGCTCGTAGCGGTCGACCGACTGGATCGAGGCCAGCACTCGCTGGGAGCTGGCACCGCTGTCGAGGTAGGCGACCGGCTGGCCGTGGACCTCGCGCTCCAGCGCCGGGAAGGCGGCGCGGATCTTCTCCAGGTCGAGCGGAGCCGCAGGGCTTTTAGCGCTCACCGGCTCCATCTGCTTCCGAGGTCAGGCGGCTGCGCCTGCCTCGACCTCCTCTTTGATCCAGCCGTAGCCCTTCTCCTCGAGCACGCCAACCAGCTCGGGGCCGCCTTCCTTGACGATCCGCCCCTGGTACATGACGTGGACAGCGTCCGGCTTGACCATGTGGAGGATGCGCTGGTAGTGGGTGATGATCAGGACGCCCATCTCGGGCCCGGCGAACTTGTTGACGCCTTCGGCGACGATGCGCAGGGCGTCGATGTCGAGGCCGGAATCGGTCTCGTCGAGGATCGCGACCTCCGGCCGCAGCAGCGCCAGCTGCAGCAGCTCCATCCGCTTCTTCTCGCCGCCGGAGAAGCCGTCGTTGAGGTAGCGGCTGGAGAAGTCTTTGGGGATGTTCGCCAGCTCCATCGCCTCCTGGGCGGTGCGGGCGAAGTCTTTGATCTTGATCTGGTCTTCGCCGCGGGCCTCGCGGTGGGCGTTGATGATCATCCGCAGGTACTTGGAGACCGAGACGCCCGGGATCGCGACGGGGTACTGGAAGGCCATGAAGAGACCGGCCTGCGAGCGGTCCTCGGGAGCGGCATCGGTGATGTCCTCGCCTTTGAAGGTGATCGTGCCCTCGGTCACCTCGAGCGCGGGGTGGCCCATGATCACGTTGGCGAGCGTCGACTTGCCGGAGCCGTTCGGGCCCATCAGGGCATGGACCTTGCCCTTCTCGACGTCGAGGTCGAGGCCTTTGAGGATCTTCTTGTCCTCGACCTCCACATGCAGGTTGCGGATCTCCAGCTCAGCCAATTTCGCTCCGTTTCTCGGTTTTCAGTTGAAGTCGTTTTGCGTGGCGCGCGGCGCTGTTCTTACGCGACGCTGCCGAGGACCGCGGCGCGGGTGGGCTCGCTTTTGGTCGAGAACTCGACCAGCTCCGCCAGGGTGGTGCCGGCGAGCGCCTTGGTGACGCCGCCCTGGACCCGCATCCACAAGAGCTTGGTCGAGCAGGCTTGGTCGCCGTCGGACTCGTGCGAACAGAGAACTTTGCCTTCGGGCGCGTCGTGGAAGCACTCCATCGGTGCGATCTGCCCTTCCAGCGCCTCGACCACCGCGTCCATCTTGATCTCGGCGGCCGGTTTCGCCAGGCGGTAGCCGCCGTGGGCGCCGCGGGTCGAGGTGACCAGGCCCGCCTTGCGCAGTTTCGCCACCAGATGCTCCAGATAGGAGAGCGGCAGGTTCTCCGCTTCGGCGACCGAGCCCAACGAGACCGGCTGCGAACCGGGCTGGCGCCCGAGCTCGACCATCAGTCGCACCCCGTACTCGGCTTTCGTCGAAAACAGCATCGGCTTAAATCCTACCGAAGCGGTCGGTTATGCCGGACCCGGTTGGCGATCAGGGCTCGATTAGGCCGCGGCGGATCGCGTAGCGAACGAGCTCGACGCGGTCGCGCATCCCGAGCTTGCGCATTGCGTTGGCGCGGTGGTTCTCGACCGTCTTCTCGGAGAGGTGGAGGACCTCGGCGATCTCCTTGGAGGTGTGCGCCTCGGCGACGAGCTTGACGATCTCCTCCTCGCGCGGCGTCAGCTCCTCCTCGCCGCTGGAGCCGCGCTCGAGCACGTCCTTGATCAGCGTTCGTTGCGCCTCGGGGGTGAGGAACGGCTCGCCCCGCTCGACCGCGCGAATGGCAGCGAGAAGATCGGTATCCGCCTGGGCCTTCAGCACGTAGCCGGAGGCGCCCGCTTTCAGCGCCTCGAACAGGTAGCGCTCGTCGTCGTGCATCGAGAGGATCAGGACCGCGACCTCCGGCGCCTGCTGCTTGATCTCCCGCGTCGCCTGTAGCCCGGTCAGCTTCGGCATTTTCACGTCGAGGATCGCCAGGTCCGGCCGCTCCCGCACCGCCAGCTCCCGCGCCTCGGCCCCGTCCGCGGCCTCGGCCACCACCTCGATGTCCGGCTGCCGCTCCAGCAGCAGCCGCAGCCCGGAGCGGACGATCCCGTGGTCGTCGGCGATCAGCACCTTCACGAGGCTGATTCTCCTGGGACGTCGAGGCGGACCGTCGTGCCTTTGTCGGGACGGGACTCGATCGTCAGCTCGGCGCCGATCAGCAGCGCGCGCTCGCGCATGCCGCCGATGCCGAGGCCGCGCTCGGACTCGTCGAAGGCGAAGCCGCGGCCGTCGTCGCTGACTTCGAGGAGGACGCCGTTGCCACCGGCCCGGCGCAGGCGCACCTCGACGCGCCGGGCGCCGCTATGGCGGGCGGCGTTGGAGAGCGCCTCCTGGGCGACCCGGTAGACGACCAGCTGGGCGTCGTCGCCGAGATCGGAGAAGTCGCCTTCGGCATGCAGGCTCGCCTCGATCTCGCCGCGACGCAACTGCTCGACCTGCCCTTCGATCGCCGCCACCAACCCGAGGTCGTCGAGCGCCGTCGGCCGCAGCTGCCGCGCCAGCGAGAGCAGCTCGCCCATCGCCTGGTTGGCGAGCGCTTTCGTCTCCGCCAGTTCGTCCTCGAGCTCGGGCGGCGCCGCCTCGCGTGCCGCCTCCAGACGCAGCAGCAGTCCCGTCAGCGACTGGTTGACCTCGTCATGGAGGTCGCGGGCCACCCGCGCCCGCTCCTCCTCCTGGGCGTGCAGCGCCGCCGACCCGGCCCGCCGCCGCTCGGCTTCCAGCCGCCGCATCATCCGCAGGAAGGCAAGCTCGATCCGTGCCACCTCCTCGGTCTCGCCGACGCCGTCGATCGAAGCGGGGAGGAGGGGCCGGGGACTCGAGAGGTCGACCTTCTCCATCGCCTCGACCAGATCCTCCAACGGCCGCAATCGCCGCCGCTCCCGCACCAGCGCAACCGCCAGCGCCAGAACGACCAGCGCGAGCCCGATCACGAGAAGCGTCATCCCTCCACCCTAAGAGCGAACTGCATCAGATTCTCCACCTAGTAGAGAGAGAATTTGATGCAGTTCGCCTCTGTGGCTCTGGGGGTTCTTCCTGGCCTCGAAGGGGGTTGGCCCCTATAGGCGATCTGGCGCTTTCGCCGCATACTTCGACGACCCTACGACCCAGGAGCGACCTACGCGATGACCACCACCAAGCATTCCACCTGGAGCGCCACCCTCCGCACCACGATCCTGATGGCCGCGCTAGGCGGCCTGCTCGTCGCAATCGGCTACGGGATCGGCGGCATCGGGACCGCGACGCTCTTCCTCTTCATGGCGCTTGCGATCAACTTCTTCTCCTACTTCTTCAGCGACAAAATGGCGCTGGCGATGAGCCGGGCCAAGCCGATTGACGAGGCCGAAGCGCCGCGGCTCTACCAGATCGTGCGGGAACTGAGCACCCGTGCCGGGCTGCCGATGCCGCGCCTCTACATGATTCCCCAGGACCAGCCGAACGCCTTCGCGACGGGCCGCAACCCGAAGCACGCAGCCGTGGCCGTGACCCGCGGGATCACCAAACTGCTCTCCGAGGACGAGCTGCGCGGCGTCCTCGCCCACGAGCTCGCGCACGTCCAGCACCGCGACATCCTGATCCAGTCGGTCGCCTCGGCGATCGGCGCCGCGATCACCTACCTCGCCTACATGCTGATGTGGTTCGGCGGCGACGAGGACAACGGTCCGCTCGGCATGGTCGCCGCGCTTGGCATGGTCATCCTCGCCCCGATCGCGGCCAGCATCATCCAGCTCTCGATCTCCCGCCAGCGCGAGTACGCGGCCGACGCCGGCGGCGCCGAAATCTGCGGCAACCCGGAGAGCCTGGCGAGCGCGCTGCTGCGGCTCGAGCAGGGCGCGGAAGCAATCCCGATGCAGGTCAACCAGGCGGCCGAGCCCCTCTACATCGTCAAGCCCTTTAAGGGCGGGGGGATCGCCGGCCTCTTCTCGACCCACCCCCCGATCGAGGAGCGGGTCCGCCGCCTGCGCCAGATGCGCCCCACCCTCTAGAGCACCCAAATCACCTTCTCTCGTCCGATAAAAGCGGCCCCGGGACCCTTCTCCGGGGCCGCTTTTCATCAGCGCTATACTTTTTGAAGTAAAAGCTGATCCGGATTAGGGGATTTCAGAAATGGCAATCGACACCAAGCGCGCGCAGACGATCGAGGAGATCGAACCCTTCGAGGCGGCAGAGGAGATCAACGGCGGCGACGTCGTCCTGATCGACACCCGCGAGCCCCACGAGTACCAGGAGGCTCACCTCGAGAACGGCAAGCTGGTGCCGCCCGGCCTGCTCGCCGAGGAAATCGAGAACGCGGCCCCCGACAAGTCGGCGCGGACGATCCTCTACTGCCGCTCCGGCAACCGCTCCGCGATCGCCGCCGCGCAGCTGCAGCAGCTCGGCTACGAGAACGTCGCTTCGATGAGCGGCGGCATTCTGCAGTGGCAGGAGCAGGGGCTGCCGGTTGTCTCTCCTTCCGGGATGACCCCCGAGCAGCGCGAGCGCTACTCGCGCCACACGCTGCTGCCCGAGGTCGGGGTCGACGGCCAGATCAAGTTGCTGAACGCGAAGGTGCTGCTGCTCGGCGCCGGCGGCCTCGGCGCCCCGACGGCGCTCTACCTCGCCGCGGCCGGCGTCGGCACGATCGGCCTCGTCGACGACGACGTCGTCGACGCCTCCAACCTGCAGCGCCAGGTGATCCACAACACCGAACGGATCGGGATGGCGAAGACCGCCTCCGCCCGGATCTTCATCGAAGGGCTGAACCCCGACGTCAAAGTCGTCGAGCACAACGGCCGCCTCGACGCCTCCAACATCCTCGACGTCATCTCCGACTACGACATCGTCGTCGACGGCGCCGACAACTTCCCCACCCGCTACCTGCTGAACGACGCCTCGGTGCGGACGCGCAAGCCGGTCGTCTCCGCCTCGATCCTCGGCTTCGACGGGCAGATCTCGACCTTCGTCCCCTTCGAGGGACCCTGCTACCGCTGCCTCTACCCGACGCCGCCGCCGGCCGAGCTGGCGCCGAGCTGCTCCGCCAACGGGGTGCTCGGGGTGATGGCCGGGACGATGGGCACCCTGCAGGCCAACGAGGTGATCAAGCTCGTGCTTGGCAAAGGCGAACCGCTAATCGGCCGCCTGCTCCTCTACGAGGCGCTCGGCACCCGCTTCACCGAGCTGAAGGTCCGCCGCGACCCCGACTGCCCGATCTGCGGCGAGCACGCCGAGGAGATCCCGGAGTCGGAGATGGGCAAGTTCCCCGACTACGACGCTTTCTGCGCGGGCGCCGGTGGCGACCGCCAGTCGATCGCCTAGTAGGATCACCGGCCTCATGGCCACCGTTCGCATCCCCCCAGTGCTGCGCCCGAAAACGGGGGGACAGGCTGAGGTCGAGGTCGGCGGCAGCAACGTAGGCGACGTCCTGCGGTCGCTGACCGGCGACTACCCGGACACGCAGGAGCAGCTGTTCGGCGAGGACGGCGAGCTCAACCGCTACGTCAACGTCTACCTCAACGACGAGGACGTTCGGGTGCTCGATGGGCTAGAGACCGCCGTCAAAGACGGCGACACGGTCGTGATCCTGCCGGCAATGGCCGGCGGCGCCGCCGCTTAGCTCGTACCCAGGACCAACCCGAGGAACTGCTTCGTCCGCTCCTCGCGCGGATTCTCCAGCACCTCCGCCGGCGGTCCTTCCTCAACGATCACACCGCCGTCCATGAAGATCACCCGGTCGGCGACCTCGCGGGCGAAGCCGATCTCGTGGGTGACGACGATCATCGTCATCCCTTCTTCAGCCAGCTCGCGCATCGTGTCGAGCACTTCTTTGACGAGCTCCGGGTCAAGCGCGCTGGTCACCTCGTCGAAGAGCATCACGTGCGGGTCCATCGCCAGCGCCCGAGCGATCGCCACCCGCTGCTGCTGGCCGCCCGAGAGCCGTTCGGGGTACTGGCCGAGCTTGTCGCCGAGACCGACCCGCTCCAGCAGCTCGGTTGCTTTCGCCCGCGCCTCCTGGCTGGAGCGGCCGAGCACCTTTTCCTGCGCCAGGGTGACGTTCTGCAGCGCCGTCTTGTGCGGGAAGAGGTTGAACTGCTGGAAGACGATCCCGACCCGCTGGCGGACGAAGTCGAGCTTCCAGCTCTGCTCGCCACTGCCGCTGCCCGGGCCCTTGCAGATGTCATTGCCTTCGATGTAGATGTCGCCCCGCTCGGGTGGCTCCAGCAGGTTGACGCAGCGCAGGAAGGTGCTCTTGCCCGAGCCGCTCGGCCCGAGGATGCAGACGACTTCGCCTTTGGCGACGTGAAGGTCGACCCCTTTCAGCACCTCGAGGGCGCCAAAGCGCTTGTGGATTCCCTCCAGCCGGATCATCGGCTCGGCCATCGTCATCCGACCTCGATGTGGGCGCCGCGGGTGACTTTGGCCTGGTTGCGCTTGATCAGCACGTCAACGAGGCGGGCGGCGGGGAGGGTGATGACCAGGAACATCGCACCAGCGAGGATGACAGCCGAGCTGTTGAAGCTTTCGGCGAGGATTTCGCGGCTGACCAGGACCGCCTCGCCGAGGGCGACGACGCTGGCGAGGGTGGTGTCCTTCAGCAGCGAGATCATTTCGTTCAGCATCGGCGCCGGGATCTTCGTCACCGCCTGGGGGACGACGACGTGGCGCATCGCCTTGCCGTAGCTCATCCCCAGCGAGCGCGCCGCCTCGAACTGGCCGCCCGGCACTGCTTCGATCCCGGCCCGGTAGACCTCGGCCATATAGGCGCCGTAGACCATCGTCAGGCCAAGGACGCTGTACCAGAAGGGGTCGGGCTGCCCGAACCAGTGGGGGATGCGGATGCTCTTGGGGATGAACTCGAGGTAGGGGATGCCGCCGGAGATCAGCAGCAAGATGATCAGGATCGGGATCGCCCGCAGGACGTCGATGTAGGCGATCGTGAGGAAGCGGAGCGGGGCGAATTTTTTCCCCGGCAACTGCCGGATCAGGGCGAGGATCAGCCCCCAGAGCAGCGCCAGCAGCACGACCACCGCGAACAGCAGCAGGTTTTTGAAGAACCCTTCCAGCACTTCGCTGAAGTGGTCTCCCATGACCGTGAAGTCGAAGTACTGATGGAAGAATTCGCTCATCTCTCGCTCCTGCTGGCTCCCGGGGAAAAAGAAGAGGCGCCATCATGGCGCCCCTTCCGCTTCATCTCAACTCTCGAGCCGAGTGCTTATTCGGCTTCGTGGGTTTCGCTTTCGATTTCCTTCGGCGGTTCGAGGTGGAACCACTTTTCGTAGATCGTTTTGTAAGTGCCTTCCTGCTCGACTTCCTTCAGCGCTTTGTTGATTTCTTCGAGCAGTTCGGTTTCGCCCTGGGCGACGGCGATTCCGTAGGTTTCTTCGGTCGGCACTTTTTCGGCGATTTCGACGCCGCCCGATTTTTCGACCGCGTTCTGGGCGACCGGAGCGTCGATGATCACGCCTTCGACCGTGCCCGCCTTGAGCGCGTTGACCGCGTCGGGGCCTTCGGGGTAGGGCCGGATTTCGCTGCCGCCGAGTTCTTCCTTGGCGAGTTCGAGGCCGGTAGTCCCCTGCTGGGCGGCGACGGTCTTGCCGTCGAGGTCCTTCAGCGTCTTGATGTCGCTGCCTTCTTTGACCAGAACCGCCTGTTCGGAGAGGTAGTAGGGGTTGGAGAAGTCGACCGCCTGCTCACGTTCTTCGGTGATCGTCGCCGCCGAGATCACGGCTTCGAACTTGCCCTGGGCGACGTCGCGGAAGATCGTTTCGAACGAGGTGTCCTGGAATTCCGCCTTGCGGCCCATCTTTTCGGCGATCGCTTCCATCAGTTCGATGTCGAAGCCCGTGTAGTTGCCAGGTTTCCCCTGCTCGAACGGGGGATAGGGGATGTCCGAACCGACGCTCAGCGGTTCACCGCCGCCGCTTTCGCTGCTGGTTTCGCCACCGCCGCCACCGCTGCTGGTGGTGTCATCGCCGCCACCGCAGCCCGCGACTGCGACTGAGGCGAGTGCGAGCAGGAGGACCGCGAAGATCGCGGCCAACCGGGTCTTTCTCATTCCTGTTCCTCCGATCCAGGGTTGCCGGACGTGCCAGCCGAACATACAAGCTGCGCTGTTACATGCCCAGTGCAGGCGCTTTCGAATCCCGGCCCCGGGGTAGCAGACCCCCGCTACACTTTCTGAAGTAATGGCGGGCATGAGCGACGAGCTACTGAACAAACCCTGCGGCGGGCGCTTCGGCAACATCGTCGAGTCGATCGGCAACACGCCGCTGGTTGAGCTGCCGCGGCTCTCGCCAAAGCCGGAGGTCCGCATCTACGCGAAGCTTGAGGGACACAACCCGACCGGGTCGGTCAAGGACCGGGTGGCGAAATCGATGATCGAGGCGGCGGAGGCCGAGGGCGCGATCGAACCGGGGCACACGATCCTCGAACCGACCTCAGGCAACACCGGCATCGCCCTGGCGATGATCTGTCGCCGCAAGGGCTACCCGCTGAAGGTGGTGATGCCCGACAACGTCACCGAGGAGCGGACCGAGCTGTTGCGGATGTACGGGGCGGAGATCGTCTACTCCGAGGGCGCGAAGGGATCCAACGGGGCCGTCGAGGTGGCGCTGGAGATGGCCGAGGAGCCCGGCTACTACATGCCCTACCAGTACGGCAACGAGGCCAACCCACTCGCCCACTACAACGGCACCGCGCTGGAGATCCTCGACGAGCTCGACGAGGTCACCGCCTTCGTCGGCGGCCTCGGCACCGGCGGCACCCTGATGGGCAACGGTCGCCGCCTCAAGGAGGCCAACCCGGAGACGCTGATCGTCGCCTCCGAGCCCAAACAGGGCGAGCTCGTCCAGGGCCTGCGTTCCCTCGACGACGGCTTCATCCCGCCGATCATCGATCTCTCCCTGCTCGACCGCAAGATCATGGTCTCCAACCGCGACGCGATCGTCTGGACGAAGAAGCTGCTCCACGAGGAGGGCGTCTTCGCCGGCGTCTCGGCCGGCGCGATCGCCTACATCGCCAACCGCATCGCCGGCGAGCTCGACGGCGGCAACGTCGTCTTCATCATCCCCGACGACGGCTGGAAGTACCTCTCCTCCGGCGTCTACACCAAGCCGATCGAGGAGATCGAAAACCTCGACTCCACCGTTTGGTGGTAGGTCGGCCTAGAGTCTGGGGCCGATGAAAATCTCCCAGGCCCTGATCGACGAGATGGTTGCGCACGCGCGCGAGGATTTGCCGAACGAGTGTTGCGGGATGATCGGTGGGCGCGACGGCGCGGCGACCCGGGTGGTGCGGGTCGAGAACGCGGCGGCGACCCCGCTGCGCTACGAGATGGACCCGCAGGGTCAGTACGACGCGCTAAAAGCGATCGAAGACGCCGGCGAAGACCTCGTCGCGATCTACCACTCGCACACCCGCAGCGCCGCCTATCCCTCGCAGACCGACGTCAACGAGGCGGTGATGTGGCCCGAACAGGTCTACGTGATCGTCTCACTCGAGCACGACGATGCTCCCGACGTCAAGGGCTACATGCTCACGGACATGAAGATCGCCGATGTCGATCTCGACGTCACATAAGCCCAGCGGCAGCACTCACAAACGCGGCGCCCAGGGCGGCGGCGGCGACTTCGGCGGCGGCGATGACGAGGGTGGGGGAGGCGGCGGTGGCAACGGCGACCGCCTCGTCAAGGTCGCCTTCGCCCGCACCCGGCCCGAGGCCGAGCTGATCCAAGGGCTCCTGATGGAGGCCGACATCCCGAGCGTTCTGCAGCAGGTGGGGTCGGCCCCCGGCGCCTCGTATATGCCGGGCCCGGTCGACGTGATGGTGGCGGCTGCAGCTGCGAAACGGGCGCGCGAGGTGCTGGCGGAAACGTTCGTGGAGGACGAGGACCGGGAGCAGGCGGAGCTGGAAGAAGAACGGCGGCTGGCCCGCGGCGAAACCGGCGTTACCTCACCGGCCAAGCTCGCCTTCTGGATCGCCGTCGCCGTCCTCGGCGCCTTTCTGGTCTCCTGGCTGCTCTACCAGGTCACCTGACGGCAACCGGGCCGCGGACCATCTCGCGCAGGTAGTCGCGCCAGGCTTCCTCGATCTCCCTGAAGCGGGCGTCGAAGGCGTCTTCGAGCTGGACCTCGGGGCCCTGGGGGAGGAGTTTGGCGACGAGGCGCTCGCAGGCCTCGGGACCGCGCTCGTTCTCGAGCAGGTCGAAGATCGTGCCGCCGAGGATGACGGCGTCGCGGCGCGAGGGCGGGAAGGAGGGGCGGGCGCTTTCGCGCAGGCGGCGGATCACGGCGGCGCGGTAGAGGCCTACCTGGCGCGAGAAGTACTGGGCGCCGCCCTCGACCAGCCAGGCCCAGCGCAGATATCTGGCGAAGCGCCTTGGAGTCCAGGACGGGGGCAGGGCGGTGTTGTTGACGGCGATCGTCATCTGCGCGTAGAGGCGCTCGGCGGTGCCGCGCAGGGCTTCGTAGGAGTCGTCGGCGGCGGCGCGGCGTTCCATATGTGTGTCGTTGAGGACGTGCAGCTCGGTCGACATCGGCCAGCCGGCGAGGTAGCGGCGGCCGGCGGGGGCGGCCGACCAGCGGGCGGCGGGGAGGAAGGGATGGGCGGCCGTCAACCAGAGAGGATTGGTGTGGACGACGATCGTCACCTCCTCGGGGATCTGCTCGAAGCGGTCTTCGAGCCGCAGCCGCAGGTGCTCGAGCCGGTCCAGCGTCCGCTCCGCGTAGGAGGAGTCGTCGGAGTCGTGCCTGGCGGTAAATGACAGGGACTCGGTCTCAACCCAGGACATCGTGGCGAGACTAGCGCGGGGGGAGGAGGTCGATCAGACGAGCGCGGGCTCTGACGAGCCGCAGCGGGCGTGAATCTCTTCGCGGGCGCGGTCGAACTCTTCGTCGGCCATCACCGGGGTGCCCTCAAAAGGCAGGTCGCGGTCGATCTCGACCCAGGAACGGCAGCCGTGGTACTCGTCGCGGACCCGCACGGTGACCGGGCGCGGGATCCGGTGGACCCGCAGCAGCAGCACGTGGAGCGGGTGCCGGCGCTTCCAGGCCAGCCGCTTTTCGGCGTAGTCGGGGGTCCAGATGTAGTACGGCGAGAGCGAGTCGAGCGTGCGACGGTCGTTGATCGTCACGTGGTCGACGACCTCGGCCCAGGCGCGCAGGCGGACGCGGTCGGGCTGGGGGATGCCACCGTCCTGGAGCAGCGCTTTCGGCGGCGGCTCCTCGTCGGGCCAGACCCCCTCCTCGAGCGCGCGGCGCAGCTCCGGGTGATGGGACTCGCGGACCAGGTCGTTCCGCTGGTGGTCGAAGGTCGGGTAGAGGAAGAAGCGCTCGTGCTCGAGCTCGAAGTGCTTGTTCTCCTCGCGGATGCCGCCCTTGCGCATCGTCAGCAGCTGCTCACCCTCGGCGAGAGCGCGAACGGTTACTGCCCATTCCTTTAGAGCGATCGGCATTGAAGTAGTCCTGCGAGAAGTTCGTAAGTTCTAAATTGCTTGTTCTAGGAGCTGGGCACCCGTGTTCAGCCTGCTGTACAGGCCGTCTGCACCCGCCCGGAGGCGCGCATTCTAGAGAGGTGCAGCGAAATTTCAACTAAAAAACCGCGAAAGATGCGGTTTTGTCCGGTTAAGGTGGCGAACGTCACACTTGGGAGTGCCCGCCGCCGCCCGGAGTTTCGATCCGCAGCCGGTCGCCGGGGGCCATCGATCCCGCCGCCTTGCTCGGGAGCTCCTCGCCGTTGAGGAAGTTGCGGCCCGGGGTGCCATCCTCGCCGCCGCCGCGGCCCTGCGGGGCGTGGCGGCGGCGCTCGGTGATCAGGGTGAACTGCATCGGCGCCAGCGCCTCGATCTCGCGGACGATGCCGTCGCCGCCGCGATGACCGCCGGCGCCGCCGCTGCCGCGGCGCAGCGCCAGCTCGCGGACCCGCAGCGGGAACTCGGTCTCCAGCGCCTCGGTCGGGGTGTTCAGCGTGTTCGACATCGCGACGTGGGTCGCGCTGGGGCCGTCGGCGTCGGGGCAGGCACCCTGGCCGCCGCCGAGCGTCTCGTAATAGGTGAAGTCGTCGCCCGCGAGGGTGAGGTTGTTCATCGTCCCTTGACCCTGGGCCGGCCCGGGTAGCGCTTGGGAGAGTGCAGCGATGACGAGGTCGGCGACGCGGCTGGAGGTCTCGACGTTGCCGGCGGCGACGGCGGCCGGGAAACGGGCGCCCAAGAGCGAGCCGGGCGGAGCGGTTACCTCGATCGGCCGGTGGGCGCCAGCGGAGGGCGGCGCGTCGGGGTCGGCCAGAACGCGGACGGCGAAGAAGGCGGCCGACTTGGTCACCGAGAGCGGGCAGTTGAGGTTGCCCTCGACCTGCTCGTCGGTGCCGCTGAAGTCGAGGCGCAATGCGTCGCCTTCGATCGTCGCCGCGAGCCGCAGGCGCAGGTCGCGCTCCCGTCCCTCCCAGTCGGCTTCGAGCATGTCCTCGGCCTCGTAGGTGCCGTCCGGCAGCTCGGCCAGCGCGGCCCTGGTGCGGCGCTCGGTGTAGGCGAGGATCTCCGCCATGCCTTCGCGCAGGCCCGTGGTCCCGAGCCGCTCGCGCAGTTCGCCCAGGCGCAGCTCGCCGACCCGGTTCGCCGCCTGCTGGGCCCGCAGGTCGGCGAGGCGCTGGCGCGGCATCCGCATCTGCGAGGCGAGCTCGGCCAGCGTCTCCTCGGTCGCCGCCGTCGGCGGGATCACCACGCCCTCTTCTGCCAGCGTCTTCGAGAAGGCGGGCATGCTGCCCGGGGTCGGGCCGCCGACGTCGGCGTGGTGGGCGCGGCTGGCAGCGAAGCCGAGCAGCTCCTCGCCGGCGAAGACGGGGGAGACCAGGGTGATGTCGGGCAGGTGGGTGCCGCCGCGGTAGGGGTCGTTGAGGATCCAGCTGAGGCCCGGGCGCTGCTCCTCGGCGAGGACGGCGGCGACCGCGTCGGGCATCGAGCCGAGGTGAACGGGGATGTGCTCGGCCTGCATCACCAGCTCGCCGGCGGCGTCGAAGAGCGCGGTCGAGCAGTCGTGCCGCTCCTTGATGTTGGCCGAGTACGCCGAGCGAATCAGCGTCGCGCCCATCTCGTCGCAAGCGGCGCGCAGGCCGCCGACGAGCACCTGCAGCGCTATCGGGTCCATCGAGGTCATCCCGTGGTTCCTTTGTCGTGTCTGGCCCGACTAAGGAACCGCGCAACTAACGTCCCGTGGTCGTCGACGTGGCTGTGCCAGCCGGGCGGGAGGACGAGGGTGGCCTCAGGGAGCTCGAAGACGACGGGCCCCTCCGCTTTGGTGCCGGCGGCGGGCTCGCCGCGGAGGACGGGAGTCTCGAGCCACTCGCCGTCGAAGTAGACGCGGCGGGAGCTGCGCTCAGGGGCGGCCGCTTCCGAGGCTTGTGGCCGCGGCGTCGGCCCGGGCACCACCAGCGCCAGGTCAACGTCGACGAGGACGACCTCGCCTTCGGGATCGCGGTGGCCGTAGCGCTCCTCGTGGGCGCGTTCGAAGCCCTCGACCAGCTCGGCGAGGTCAGGGTCGACCGGCCCAGGGACCGGCAGCTCGAAGGCCTGGCCGGCGTAGCGGAGTTGGTAGACGACCCGCGCCTCCGCCTCCTCTTCGAGCCCGGAGCTCGCCTCGGCGACCATCGCCCCGACCTCGGCGGCGATCCGCTCCGTGGTCAGCTCGCTGCCGCTTAGCATCAGCGTCCGGGCGGTGTCGCGGCGGCGCTCGGAGGCGCAGAGGCCGAGGGCGGAAAGCACGCCGCCGGCGCGTGGGCAGAGGATCGTCTCGATCCCGAGCTCGGCGGCGATCGCCGCCGCGTGCATCGGCCCGGCGCCGCCGAACGGCAGCAGCGCGAACCCGCGCGGGTCGACGCCGCGCTCGACCGTCACCACTCGCAGCGCTCGCACCATCTCCTGGTTGGCGACGCGGAGGATCCCGGCGGCGGTCTGCAGCGGATCGAGCCCGAGGGCGCGGCCGAGCCCGGCGACCGCCCGCTCGGCGGCCTTGGCGTCGAGGGCGACGCCACCCGCCAGTTCGGAGTCGCCGGCGAGCCGACCGAGCAGGAGGTTGGCGTCGGTCACCGTCGGCTCGGTGCCGCCGCGGCCGTAACAAGCTGGGCCAGGATCGGCGCCCGCCGACTGGGGACCGACCCGGAGGGCGCCGCCCGGGTCGCGCCAGCCGATCGAGCCGCCGCCGGCGCCGACCGTGTGGACGTCGACCATCGGCAACTGGATCGGCCGGCCCTCGATCTCGCGCGAGTCAGTTCTGCGCACCTCGCCGTCCTCGACCACGCAGACGTCGCACGAGGTCCCGCCCATGTCGAAGCCGAGGGCGTTGCCGTTCCCGCTCAGCCGCGCCAGCAGGCCGGCGCCGACGGCGCCGCCGGCCGGGCCCGAGAGGACGCTCCAGGCGCCGGCCCGGCCGGCCTCCGCCGCCGGCGCGACGCCGCCGGAGGAGCGCATCACCAGCGGCTGCGGCAGCCCCGCCTCCGCCGCCGCCTCGCCGAGACGGCCGAGGTAGCTGCCGAGCAGCGGGCTCAGGTAAGCGTCGATCACCGTGGTCGAGCAGCGCTCGTACTCGCGGAAGCGGGGCAGGACCTCGTGCGAGGCGGAGACGTGAACGCCCGGCAGGCGCTCGCGCAGGGCCGCGGCGATCCGCTGCTCGTGGCCGGGGTCGAGATAGGAGAAGAGCAGGCAGATCGCCACCGCCTCGGCGCCGGACTCGGCGATCGCCGCCGCCAGCCGCTCCGGCTCGCCCTCGGCGAGCGGCTCGACCACCCCCTCCGGCCCGACCCGCTCCGCCGCCTCGAAGCGCAGCCCGTCGGAGACCAGCGGTGCCGGCTTTGGCGCGCAGAGCCGGTAGAGGTGGGGCCGGTCCTGCCGCCCGATCTCGAGCAGGTCGGCGAAGCCGCGGGTGGCAATGAGCGCCGTCCGCGCCCCCCGCTCCTCCAGCAGCGCGTTGGTGCCGACGGTCATCCCGTGGGCGAAGACGTCGACGTCGCCAGGCGCGGCGCCGGCCCGACGCAGCACCGTCTCGACCGCCCGCATCACCCCGGCCTGCTCCTCCCGCGGCGTCGTCGGGACCTTGGCGGTGTGGACGGCGCCGCCGTCGAGCAGGACCGCGTCGGTGAAGGTGCCGCCCACGTCGACTCCTAAGAGCATTAGAGCCTCAAAACCATTTCTCCTCACTGACGCTGCCGTCTGGGTGGACGACGACGTGGATGCCGTCGAGGCGCGGGTTGATCCCGGGGCAGTCGCGGCGCAGGTGGCCGCCGCGCGACTCGCGGCGGTCGAGGGCGCTGGCGGCGAGCGCCCGCGCCAGCGGATAGGGGTTGGAGATCAGCCGCGCCAGATCGTCGGGGTTGCGCATCGGCCCGGCGTAGCGCCAGACGGCGTCGCGGGTCTCGTCGCTTGGCGGGTCGAAGCGCCACTCGGGCGGCTCGGGGCGGGTGGCCGCGGCCTCCTCGACCAGCGACGCCGTGGCGGCGCGCTCGCCGAAGACGAAACACTCGCTGAGCGAGTTGGAGGCGAGGCGGTTGGCGCCGTGCAGACCCGTGCAGGAGCACTCGCCGACGGCATAGAGGCCGGGGAGGGAGGAGCGGCCGTCGATATCGACTGCGATCCCGCCCATCATGTAGTGGGCGGCGGGGGCGACCGGCACCGGCTTTGTCCGCGGGTCGAGCCCGGCTTTGGCGAGCGAGGCGAAGACGTTGGGGAAGCGGGCCGGGTCGATCTCGCGCAGGTCAAGGTCGACCGAGGGCGTCCCGTCGACCCGCATCTGCTCCAAGATCGCCGCCGTCACCGCGTCGCGGGGGGCGAGCTCGTCGGTGAAGCGCTCGCCGTCGGTGCCGAGCAGCTTCGCTCCCTCGCCGCGGATCGCCTCGGTGATCAGGACGCCGTCGTGGGGGGTGCCGGGGATCGCCAGCGCGGTCGGGTGGAACTGGCAGAACTCGAGGTCGGCGAGGTCGGCGCCGGCGAGCGAGGCGAGGACCGGGCCGGCCCCGATCGCCCCGCGCGGGTTGGTCGTCCGCCGCCACAGCGCCGCGGCGCCGCCGGTGGCGAGGATCGTCGCCGGCGCGCCGACCAGCCCGGCGCTGGAGACAACCCCGTGGCAGCGCTCGCCGTCGCTCCACAGGGCCAGGGCCGAGGTCCGCTCCATCACCTCGATCCGCTCTTGGGCGGCCACCATCGCCGCCAGCTTCGAGGTGATCTCGTGGCCGGTCTGGCTGCCGCCGGCGTGGACGATGCGGCGGTGGGTGTGGCCGCCCTCGAGCCCGAGCGCCAGCCGCCCCTCATGGTCGACGTCGAAGACGACGCCGCGGGCGAGCAGGTCGCGAACCACGGCCGGCGCCTCCTCGACCAGCGCCCGCACCGCCGCGGTGCGGCAGAGGCCGCGGCCGGCGGCGATCGTGTCGGCGGCGTGGAGGTCGGGAGAGTCGTCGGGTTCGAGTGCTGCCGCCAGGCCTCCCTGGGCCCAGAAGCTGGCGCTCTCGCTCAGCGGGGTGCGGGAGACAAGGCAGACCCGGGCCCCGAGCTCGGCCGCCCGCAGCGCGCTCCAGAGACCGGCGGCGCCGCCGCCGACCACGGCGACGTCGAACTCAGCTGATGGCCCTGCCGATGGCGCTATCGGCCCTCGGCCTCTCGGCTCAGGGCGTCGAGTTGCTCCTGCAGCCACCGTGCCGCACTTTCGCGCGCCCGCGCCAGCTCGTCGGCGACCGTGGCCTCGACGGTCGCGGCGCGGCTCTCGGCCGCCTCGACCCGTTTCTCGGCCGCCTCGACCTGTGCCTCGATCTCGCCCAGTCGCTGCTCGGCGGCGGCGAGCGCCTGCTCCTTCTCGCCGCGCTCGCGTTCGAGGTCGGCTTCCAGCGCCTTGATCTCCTCTTCGGCCCGGCGCTCGGCCTCGGCGGCCAGCGAGGCCGCCTCCTCCAGCCGCCGCTCCGCCTCGCGGATCCGGCTCTCGAGGTTGTCGTCGGCAGAACTGGTCTCAGCGCTCATCGAGTTCTCAATCTATTACTGCTCCGCGAGAACCGCGCGGTAGGCCTCGATCACCCGCTCGGCCATCGCCGCGGCCGAGAGGGTCGCGGCGCGCGCGGTGCCGTCGACGCGCGGATCGGAGCTCTCGAGGTGGCGCTTGGCAACTTCGCTCCATATAGGGACGTCGAACGGGTGGCTGAGGCAGCCGTCGACGCCGCCGAGCGCGTACGGGGCGATCCCGACCGGGGTCGAGAGGACCGGGACGTCGCAGGCGAGCGCCTCGATCGCCGCCATCCCAAAGCCCTCGTAGTCGGAGGTGACGAGGACCGCGTTGGCGGCGTTCATCCACAGCGGCATCTGCTCCGGCTCGATCGAGCCACCGCTGAGGAGATCGGCGCCGCAGGCGGCGGCGATCTCGGCGGCGCGGTCGTGACGCTTCTCCGGCCGCGCCGGATTGGCGGGGAAGAAGAGGAAGCGGCCGTCGGGGTCGAGCCCGAGCGCCTGTCGCGCCTCCGCCCGCGGCTGCGGTCCGAAGCGCCGCAGGTCGGGCCCGCAGGGAAGGACCGCCGAGCCGGGGACGGGAGGGAGGCCGGGCCGCCCGTTCTCCTCCTCGAACAGCGCCCGCGAGACCCCGGCGACGAGGTCCGCCCGCCAGGCGAGCCGGCGCGAGAGGTGGCCGACCAGGTGGTGGCGGACATCGGTGCCGTGGAAGGTGACGACCAGCGGCTGCGCTCCCGCCAGCCGCGCCACCCATCCCGCCAGCCCGTAATGGGCATGGACGAGGTCGAAGCGCTCCCGCCGCAGCAGCGCCCGCAGCCGCCGCGTCGCCGGTACGTACTCGCCCCGCCCCGGCGGGAAGACGAAGAGGTCGGCCTCGATCCCGCGCTGCCGCACCTCGTCGACCTGGTCGCGGACCCAGCGCCCGCGCTGCGGCGCTCCGGCGTCGGGCATGAAGTTGGTGACGACGAGGACCCGCACCGGCGTCAGGGTAGCCGCGGCGGTGGCAGGCGGTAGCTCGCGGGCGTCTTCGAGAGCTTGATCGGGTTGCGGGGGAGGCGGACCGAGCCGCCGCCCTCGCGGGGGACCTCGACGATCGGGTCGAGGCCGATCGCCGCGGCGAACTCGAAGGCGGCGCCGACGTCGTTGACGACGCCCGCGGGGACGCGGCGGGCGCGCAGCAGCTCCACCCACTCGGCGGCGGGGCGGGCTGACAGCGCCCGTTCGAGCAGGAGTTGGAGCTCGGCGCGGTTCTCGACCCGGGCGGGGTTGGTGGTGAAGCGCTCGTCGTCGGCGAGGGCCGGCTCCCCGATCGTCTCGCAGAGCTCGCGGAACTGGCGGTCGTTGCCGACCGCGAGGACGAGCTCGCCCTCGCCGCAGCGCAGCAGTTCATACGGGGCGATGCTGGGATGGCGGTTGCCCATCCGCCCGGGGACGACGCCGGCGACGGTGTAGGCCGAGGACTGGTTGACGAGGCCGGCGAGCAGGGCGGAGAGGAGGTCGACCTCGACCAGCTGCCCCTGGCCGCTCTCGCGGCGGTGCTCGAGCGCGGCGAGGATGCCGACCGCGGCGTAGAGGCCGGCGATCACGTCGACCAGGGCGACCCCGACCTTCAGCGGCTCGCCCTCGGGCTCGCCGGTGACGCTCATCAGGCCGCCGAGTGCCTGCACCAGGAGGTCGTATCCCGGCAGCTCGGCGCCCGCCCCGGTGCCGCCGAAGCCGGTGATCGAGCAGTAGACGAGGCCAGGGTTCTCCGCCGCCAGGCTCTCGCAGCCGAGCCCGAGCTTCGCCATCACCCCCGGCCGGAAGTTCTCGACGACGACGTCGCTCTCCAGGGCGAGCCGCCGCGCCTCGGCCAGGTCGCCCGCGTCCCCGAGGTCGAGGACCAGGCTGCGCTTGTTGCGGTTGACGGCCTGGAAGTAGGTCGCCTCGCCCTCGGTGTCGTGGGGCGGTCCCCACGAGCGGGTGTCGTCGCCCGCCCCCGGCCGCTCGACCTTGGCCACCTCGGCGCCGAGGTCGGCCAGCGTCATCGTCGCCAGTGGCCCGGCGAGGACCCGCGAGAAGTCGAGGATGCGCAGTCGTCCCAGCGCCGAGTCGCCCATTAGTTCACGATCCTAGGACCCCGCAGCCGCCACACCATCGACATCAAGGACGCCACATGTCATCGACTACCGCCGCGCCGCCGATCAAGTCCAGCGACTACCTCGCCCTCGACGCTCTGCTCTCCGATGAGGAGCGCGACATCCGCGACACCGTCCGCGCCTGGGTGCGCGACAAGGTGGTGCCGAACGTGGGCGAGTGGTTCGAGCAGGCGAGTGTCCCGGTGGGCGAGCTGGCGCCGGAACTCGGCAAGCTCGGCGTCCTCGGGATGCACCTGGACGGCTACGGCTGCGCCGGCGCCAGCGGCACCGCCTACGGGCTCGCCTGCATGGAGCTGGAGGCGGGGGACAGCGGCATCCGCAGCCTCGTCTCGGTCCAGGGATCGCTGGCGATGTACGCGATCTGGCGCTGGGGTTCGGAGGAGCAGAAGCAGGAGTGGCTGCCGCGGATGGCCGCGGGGGAGGCGCTCGGCTGCTTCGGCCTGACCGAGCCCGACGCCGGCTCTGATCCGGCCTCGATGCGGACGCGGGCGCGGCGCGACGGCTCCGACTGGATACTGCACGGGCAGAAGATGTGGATCACCAACGGCTCGGCCTCCGAGGTCGCGGTCGTCTGGGCGCAGACCGACGAGGGCGTGCGCGGCTTCCTCGTCCCCAAAGGAACCAAGGGCTTCACCACCCAGGACATCCACCGCAAGCTCTCGCTGCGCGCCTCGATCACCTCCGAGCTGCTGCTCGACGACGTGCGGCTGCCGGCCGACGCGGTCCTGCCCGAGGTGAGCTCGCTGAAGGGCCCGCTCTCCTGCCTCAACGAGGCCCGCTACGGGATCGTCTGGGGCGCGGCCGGGGCGGGGCGCGCTTGCTACGAAGCGGCGCTCGAGTACGCGCTCGAGCGGACCCAGTTCGACCGCCCGATCGCCTCCTTCCAGATCCAGCAGCAGAAGCTGGCGCAGATGGTGTTGGAGGTGAACCGGGCGACCCTGGTAGCCATGCACCTGGGGCGGATGAAGGACGCCGGCACCCTGCGGCCCGAGCACGTCAGCCTCGGCAAGCTCGGCAACGTCAACGGCGCCCTGGAGATCGCCCGCAACGCCCGCCAGGTCCTCGGCGCCAACGGGGTGACGCTCGAGTATCCGGTGATCCGGCACATGAACAACCTCGAGTCGGTCGTCACCTACGAGGGGACCGCCGACGTCCACGCGCTGGTAATCGGCGGTGCCGTCACGGGCATCCAGGCGTTCCGGTAGTACGCCGCGTTTCTCTCAAAATCCTTGTGGGTAATTGACCGGCTAGCCAGTCAGGCACGGCACCCCAAGGTAGGAGGGAAAAGGTGGAGGAGGCCAGCGGGAGTCCATCTTTGGTCCTGGTGGAGCAGCACGAGGCATTGCGGGACGGGCTCGCGGTGCTGCTGGAACGACGCGGCTTCAGCGTCCTCGGCTGCGCGACGACTGCGGCGCGCGGGGAGGAGGTGATCCGCGAGCACCAGCCCGACCTGGCGGTGGTCGGAGTCGACCTGCCGGACGAACGCGGAACCGAGTTGGTGCGGCGGATCAGCGGCAACGGCGTCGGCTCCAAATGCGTCATCTACACCGGCCTCAGCGATCCTGACCTGCTGGAGGCGGCCTACCGCGCCGGCGCCCGCGGCCTCGTCGCCAAGCCGGCGGGGCTTTCGGTCCTGGTCGACGCCCTGCGCGAGGTCTGGCGGGGAGGCCGCTACTTTGACCCCAGCTTCCGCAAAGGCAACGGCGACGGGGGCGCGGCGCCGAAAGCGCTGAGCAGCCGCGAGTCGGAGATCCTCGGCCTGCTGGCGGAGGGACTGACGGGTGAGCAGATCGCGAAACGCCTGGTGCTCTCCCCGGAGACGGTCCGCACCCACATCCGCAACGCGATGGAAAAGCTCGACGCCCCGACCCGCACCGGGGCCGTCGTCAAGGCGATCGACCTGGGCGAAGTGCAGCGACCGTAGGACCCCGTCGCTAGCCGGCCACCCTCATTGCGGCCTCCAGCCAGACCCCCAGGTTCGCCAGCACTATTGCCGCCTTCAGCCAGGCGTGGGGAACCGTTCCATGCACGTCCACGGCGGCTGGATCGTCAAAAGCCGCTGATTACCGCATCCCCGCTTTGAAGTAACGCACCGTATTTAAAGGTCACACTTCTTATTCAAAGCGACGCGTGAATTGGCACTCCTGCGTCTTGTTTCGTGCGTCCGCGCCGCTGAGCATCCCGGCCTCATTCACTTTCAAAGGAGGCAATCGATGCTCTACAAAGCGTTCGGCTACCTGCACGCCCAGACCAAATGGCGGGTGCGGGAGATCCAGCGGCTGGCGGGGGAGACGGGCCAGGGGACCGTCGAGTACGTCGGCCTGATCCTGCTCGTCTCGCTGCTGATGGTCGGGATGGTGGCTGCGATGAAAGGTTTTAACGGCAAACAGGGAACGGAGCTCGCCGACGTGATCGTCAACAAGATCAAGGAGGCCGTCGACAAAGTCGCCTTCAAATAGAGCTGGGCGCTTTTGCTCCCACATCTGGGGAGCAAAAGCGCCTTACTCCTACATGAGGGCTACCTCAGGGGGTTACCGCCCGACGCGCAGCCGCTGCCAGAAGGGCAGATCGCTGCTTCACGAATGAGTCGTAATTATCTGCCCGCATGGTGGCCGGGTCGATCAGATGCGATTTCATCGCGCTCACAACCACCTTAGCGTTCTTCATTACAGAGCCCGGAGGCGAATTGCGGATCGAACCGTTCAGGCCTGAGTCGATGAGAACCTGATTCGCAGGGACTTCCGCTGCAGATTTCGGGCGGCGGACCCGAGAGGCCAAGAACTCTAGTGGAAAGACATGATGTATCGCCAAGTTCGTGCTTTCGGGGGTATCGACGAGCTTCCGTCCTTTCCCTCGTTTGGAAGACTGCGTCGCCCAGTCCCTTGCCTCCAGCGTGTTCAGTAGACAAACGGTGGCGGCAACAGCGAGATCGTTGCCGTCGTCAACGGTGGAAAAGGCATCGTCGGTGATCGAGAATTCGTCGACGAGTTCAGGCGTTGCCCCCCCTCGAGCAAGCCATTGGCGAAGTAGGTGGGCATCCATGACGGCCCGGGTGTTCGCCCCCCGCGCGTACAGGCGTTGGAAGCAGGCCGCCCAGAACCATCGTCCTAACTTGACCCTGCTGGTCTTTGCAATCGGCTTCGTGCGCCCGAAAAGGGCATCGGCGATTGGCAGGAGCATGCTGTGCTGGGGGATGATCTGCCGACGGATGGCACCACAGTCGTCCTTTAAGAGTTCGAGTGCCTGGCTGTACGCCTTGACTGCCTTGCTCCATTCTTTGATCACCAACTTCGGATCCAATGCGAGGACGTCGCTCTGACGCACACCCCCTACCGTCATCTTCTTGATCCGCCCCTTATCGAGCTCCGCCCGTTGCTTTAGGTGCTCTCGAAGAGCAATCACCTTCAAGACCTCGACTCCGGCGATCTCATACTCTAGGAGGAGGGGGAAAGAGGTCTTAGCCGCCTCCCACTTCTTCCGAAGGTTGAATCCATGTGGGTACAGGATGGCGACCATGAGGTCGAAGGCGTCGAGTTTCAGAACGCTTCGATTGGTGCGCTCGAAGATCTTGGCGATTGCCTCCATTGGAAGTTCCGAACTGACTGCCTCCGTTCGAAGGGCATACCCCGAAAAGTTGGCTAGGTGGGCGTCCTTGAGGTCTGCAAAGACGGTCTGTTCCGCTTTGCTCTCGCTGACATGGGCAAGCCAGTTGGCAAAGGCAGACGACGAAACGAGATCCTGCATCCTGATCACCCCCGCTTCAGCATGGGCATCGATTCCCTTGCCAAACTCCTTCTCGAATCGAGAGTCGGGAAGAGCGTCAATGGCCTCATCCGTGACTTCATTCGCCTGACGCAACTCGGCCATGTTCACGTAGAAGGTCGTCTTCCGTTTCCCTTTACCCGTTAGTGCTTGGTAGAGAGCAGTCGCCCGCTGCTGCCCGTCCAAGATCAGGAGGTGGGGTTTAGAGCGGGCTTTAGGTGCACCCACGATCTCTCGCGAGAGCAATCTGGTCTTGCCGTTCTGCTCTAAGAGCAAAAAGGAGCCGATTGGCCAGCCTCGTGCGATTGAACGCAGCAGCTCGACGATGAAGTCGTCCTGCCACTTGTAGTCACGCTGGAAGTCGGGCAGGGCAAGGTTGCCCTTGTTTATCTCTTGAATTAATGAACCAGTAGTTAGTGCCATGCAAATACCTGATCACAAGTCGGTCATGGAGGCAATAAGGCGTCTGGTCGCTCCGCATGAAACACTCGCGCGATGCCAGCTTCTCGCAGTTACGACAGGGCGCCGGCCGACATCCGGCCGGTGACGATTGATCCGGGGTTTGTGGAAAGCGCTGCGGGGTCGGCGCTAATCTCGATCGGGCGGACGCGGGTGATTTGCACCGCCTCGGTCTCCGAGCAGGTGCCGCGGTGGATGATGGGCAAGGGGAAAGGCTGGGTGACGGCCGAGTACGCGATGCTGCCGGCCTCGACCGGCGACCGCAAGCAGCGCGACATCTCGAAGGGGAAACAGGATGGGCGCGGGGTCGAGATCCAGCGGCTGATCGGGCGCTCACTCCGCGTCGTCGTCGACTTCCGGGCGATGGGCGAACGCAGCGTCTACGTCGATTGCGACGTGCTCGAAGCCGACGGCGGCACTCGCTGCGCGGCGATCACCGGCGGCTACGTCGCCCTGCGCCAGGCCTTTCAGAAGCTGGTTGACAAGAAAGCTCTGCCCGAGCTGCCGCTGACCGGCTCGGTCGCCGCGGTCAGCGTCGGCATGGTCAACGGCCGCGCCCTCTGCGACCTCGACTACGGCGAGGACTCCAACGCCGAGGTCGACGCCAACGTGGTGATGACCGGCGACGGCGGCCTGGTCGAGGTGCAGGCGACGGCGGAGCGGACGCCGCTCTCCCGCGCCTCGCTGGACGAGCTGCTGGGCCTGGCCGAGAAGGGAATCGGCCGCCTGCGGGAGGTGCAGGAGCGGGTCGCTTCCTGATGGCGGGGCGACCTTGATCCTCGCCACCCGCAACCCGCACAAGGTGGGGGAGATGGCGGAGCTGCTGCCGGGGGTCGACCTGCGGCCGCTGCCCGAGGAGGTCGAGCTGCCGCCGGAGACCGGGGACAGCTTCGAGGCCAACGCCCTGATCAAGGCGCGCGCCGCCCACGCGGCGACCGGCGAGGTGACGATCGCCGACGACTCCGGGATCGAGGCCGCCGACCTCGGCGGCGTCCCCGGCATCTACTCCGCCCGCTACGCCGGCGAGGGCGCCAGCGACGAGACCAACCTCGAGAAGCTGCTGCGCGAAGTCGACGCCGCCGACGGCGGGCGGCGCGCCGCCTACGTCTGCGCGATCGCCCTGATCGACGCCGAGGGGCACGAGTACGTCTTCGAAGCCCGCTGCGAGGGGACGCTGTTGCGCGAGCCCCGCGGCAGCGGCGGCTTCGGCTACGACCCGGCGTTTGTCCCCGATGAGACCGGGCACAACGACCACAGGACGATGGCTGAGCTGACCCCGGAGGAGAAGCACGCGGTCAGCCACCGCGGCAAGGCGGCAAGGATGCTCGCCCGCCACCTCGGTCTGGAGGCAGAGGCGGCGCCATGACCCCCAAAAGCCGGGCGGCGGCGCTCTCGATCGCCTCCAACTCGGCCCTAATTGCGTTGAAGCTGGCCGCCGGGGCGATCACCGGCTCGATCGCGATCATCACCGAGGCGATCCACTCGCTGATCGACCTCGTCGCCTCGGTGATCGCCTTCGTCTCGGTCCGCAAAGCCGACGAGCCGGCCGACGAGGAGCACCCCTACGGCCATGAGAAGGTCGAAAACCTGGCGGCGGCGATCGAGGGGATCCTGATCCTGGTCGGCGCCGCGGTGATCGTCTACGAGGCGACCCACCGGCTGGTCGTCGGCTCGGAGATCGAAAGCGTCGGCCTCGGGATCGCGGTGATGGGCTTCTCGGTGCTCGCCAACCTCTTCGTCTCCGGCTACCTCTACCGCCAGGCCCGCCGCACCGACTCGCCGGCGCTGGAGGGTGACGCCGCCCACCTGCGCACCGACGCGATGACCTCCGCCGGCGTCCTCGTCGGCCTCGCCGTGGTCGACATCACCGGCATCGCCGCCTTCGACTCGATCACCGCGCTGATCGTCGCCGTCGCGATCGTCTGGGCGGGCCTGACCCTGGTCCGCCGCTCCTCCGGAGTGCTGATCGACGAAGCGCTGCCGGAGCCGGAGATGGACCGGATCGAGGCGGCGATCGCCACCGCCCGCACCCCCGAGGTCGCCGGCTACCACAAGCTCCGCGCCCGCCGCGCCGGCTCCCGCCGCCACATCGACTTCCACGTCCAGTACCGCTCCGGCACCAGCCTCGAGCGCGCCCACGAGCTCGCTCACGAGATGCGCGACTCGATCGAGGCCGAGGTTCCCCAGGCCGAGGTCTTGATCCACGTCGAGCCAGAGACCTCCTTCCGCGAGCGCGAAGAGGGCCCCTACCGATCCGGTTGATCCCGCCACCCCCGGACGCGAAGCGGAGGAGGTGGCGTTATGGGGGTGGCAGAAGATTCACGCCCGCCGCCAGCCCGACCGCGACCAGGGTGATCGCGTAGCCGGTGTAGCCGCTGAAGGCGAAGAGGACCGCGGCGATCGCGCAGATGACGACGGTGATGATCCAAGAGGCTCGGGCGAGGGACACGGTCGGTAGTTTTTCGCAGATGCCCGACGCTGCCGCCGCCACTGTCCCCTCAGGCGAGTCCGCGCAGGCGGCGCTGGCCTTCCTGACCGAGATGTCACCGGACCTGCGCGGGGCCGCGGTCCTCGGACCGGACGGCGAGGCCCTGGCCGTCACGAGCGGGGAGCTCGAGCGCTGGGCCGAGGACACGGCGACTCTCTTCGCCGCCGCCGATGCCGCCGAGGACGCCGCCGTCGAGCAGGTCCACATCGCCACCGAGCAGGGGGAGGTCTTCGCGATCCGCGGCGAGGGGCTTGCCGCCGTCGCCGTCACCGAGCGCTTCGCCCTCGCCTCGCTGCTGTTGTTTGACCTGCGCTCGATCCTCCGCGAGCTGGCTGCGGGAGAGCGCTGATGCAGAAGCCGCACCGCATCCTCCTCGACCGCGTCTCCGCCTACGCCGACGAGGCCGCCGCCTTCATGCGCAGGCGCCGCGTCGCCCGTCGGCCCTTCGCCCGCCTCTACTACGCCGGCGGCCGCAGCGCCGACCACGCCCAGGACTCGACCGCCGGCGCCGAGCTCTTCGTCGCCGCCGGCCGGCTGATTGAGGTCGCGGGGAAAAAGAAGGGGGCGAAAGGGTGACGCCGCTGCTCGACGAGGAGGTCGCCGTCCGGGTCCTCTCGCGCGCCCTCGCCAACGGCGGCCGCTTCGCCGAGGTCTTCGCCGAACGCAGGCGCGGCCAGGTGCTGGCGATCGACGAGCAGCGGATCGAGTCGGTGCAGACCGGCGCCGAGGAGGGCGCCGGCGTCCGCGTGGTCGAGGGCGGCACCACCTACTTCGCCCACGTCGACGGGCTCGACGCCGCCGACCTCGAGCGCGCCGCCGACGAAGCCGCGGCGGCGCTGAAGGGCGACCGCCGCCAACCGCAGCCGCTGCGGGCGCGCGAGGCGACGCCGCTGCCGATCGAGCACCGCCCCGAAGCGGTGCCGGCGGCGCAGAAGGCGGCGATGCTGCGCGAGCTTGACGAGCGTGGGCGGGCGAAGGGAGCCGAGATCGCCCAGCTGACCGCCTCCTACGCCGAGGCCCGGCGCGAGGTCGCGATCGCCAACTCTGACGGGCTGTTCACGGGCGATGACCGCACGCGGGTGCGGATCGGCGCCCAGGCCGTCGCCCGCCGCGGCGACTCGGTCGAGACCGGCGCCGAGACCCTCGGCGCCCACCGCGGCTATGAGCTGCTCGAAGACGATCCGGCCCAGATCGCCGAGCAGGCGGCGGCGAAGGCGTTGACCCTGCTCGACGCGGTCCCGGCCCCGTCCGGCTCGATGCCGGTGGTCGTCGGCGGCGGCTTCGGCGGCGTCCTCTTCCACGAGATGACCGGCCACGGCCTCGAGGCCGACCACATCCAGAAGGGCGCCAGCGTCTACCTCGACAAGCTCGGCGACCGGGTCGCCGAGCCGCTGCTGAATGCCTATGACGATGGCCGCCTGCCGGGTGAGTGGGGGAGTGACGCGATCGACGACGAGGGTCAGCCGACGCAGAAAACCCTGGTGATCGAGGACGGCCGCATCACCTCCTACCTCTACGACCACCTCACGGCCGAGCGGGCCGGCGTCGCCTCGACCGGCAACGGCCGCCGCGAGAGCTTCCGCCACCTGCCGATCCCGCGGATGACCAACACCTACATCGCTCCCGGCGAGGCCACCCCCGAGCAGATGATCGCCGAGGTGCCGCGCGGCTTCTACGCGGTCTCCTTCGGCGGCGGTCAGGTCGATCCGGCCACCGGCGACTTCGTCTTCGGCGTCAACGAGGGCTATCTGATCGAGGGTGGGACGGTGACGAGGCCGTGCCGCGGCGCCACCCTGATCGGCAACTGCCTCGACGCGCTGGCGGCGATCGACGCGGTCGGCGACGACTTCTTCATGAAGACGGGGATGTGCGGCAAGGGCGGCCAGAAAGTCCCGGTCGGCACCGGCCAGGGCCACGTCCGCCTCCGCGCCCTGACCGTCGGCGGGACCGAACGGTGAGCGAGCTTTCCGCGGTCGCACACCGCGCCGTCGAGGCCGCGACCGCAGCCGGGGCCAGCGACGCCGAGGCCTACGTCTCCCGCGAGAGCGGCCGCGAGGTCCGCGTCCACGGCGGCGAGGTCGAGAGCCTGACCGCGGCGGTCCAGACCGGCGTCGGGATCCGCGCCTGGAGCGGCCACCGGGTCGGCTACGCCTACGGCACCGACCTCTCCGAGGCGGGGGTGGCGGAGATCGCCGCCCGCGCCGCCGAAGCGGCCGAGGTCGCCGACCCCGACGAGTTCGCGGCACCGCCGCAGCCCGCCGAGATCGAGGCGCTGCCCGGCCTCAGCGATCCCTCCGTCGCCGAATGGGAGGCTTCGCGCCTGGCCGAGCTGGCGCTGACCGTCGAGCGCACCGCCCTCGCTTCGGATCCGCGTCTGGTCGGGGTCGAGCAGGCGGTCTACGCCGACGCCGCCGAGCAGGTAGCGATCGCCTCCTCGACCGGTGTCGCCGGCGAGCACGAGACCTCCACCTGTTACGCCTACCTGCAGGCCCTGGCCGAGGGCGAGGGCGCCCGTGAGACCGGCCTTGGCTTCGGCCTCGCCCGCGGCCCGCGCGACCTCGACCCGGAGGCGATCGGCGCCGAGGGGGCGCAGCGGGCGCTGGAGATGATCGGCGCCGGCAAGCCCGAGTCCCGCTCCTGCCCGGTCGTCCTCGACGCCACCGTCGCCGCCAGCTTCGTCGGCCTGGTCGGCGGCGGCCTCGGCGCCAAAGCGGTGCAGCGCGGCCGCTCGCCGCTGGCCGGGCGCCTCGGCGAGGAGGTCGCATCCGCGGCCTTCGCCCTCCACGACGACGGCCGCGAGCCCGACGGCCCCGCCTCGGCCCCCTTCGACGGCGAGGGGGTGCCGCGCCGGCGCACCGCCCTGATCGAGGGCGGCCGCCTGCGCTCCTACCTCTACGACACCTACACCGCCAACCGCGAGGGCGGCGCCTCCACCGGCTCCGCCGCCCGCGGCAGCTACCGCTCGCTGCCGAGCGTCTCGACCTCGAACCTGGTCGTCGCCCCCGGCTCCCACTCCTTCGAGCAGCTGCTGGCGGAGGCGGGGGAGGGGGTCTTCGTCAACGACGTCGCCGGCCTGCACTCCGGCGTCAACCCGGTCACCGGCGTCTTCTCGGTCGGCGCCTCGGGCCGGATCATCCGCGACGGGCAGCTCGCCGAGCCGGTCCGCGAGTTCACGATTGCCGGCGAGCTGGTGGCGATGTTGAGCGCCGTCAGCGCCGCCGGAGCACAGCCGCGCTGGGTCCCTTTCGGGGGCTCGGTCAGCACCCCGCCGCTGCTGATCGCCGAGATGGCGATAAGCGGTTCGTGACGTCTGGCTCTAGAGCGCGAAAACTTACGCCCGTAGGCGCTGTTAGATTGCGGCCGTCTTCAAACCCCCGAGGAGGATCTAAGACGTGACCAAGGCTGAGTTTCTGGACCAACTTGCTAGCGATGAGCGGCTCGGCAGCAAAAAAGCCGCCAGCGACGCCGTCGATGCTGTTCTCGAGGCCATCACCGGCGCTCTGAGCTCTGGTGAGGAGGTTGCTTTCACCGGCTTCGGCAAATTCCACGTCGCCGAGCGCGGCCCGCGCCAGGGCGTCAACCCCCGCACCGGCGAAAGGATCACGATCCCGGGCGGCAAAGTGCCCCGGTTCTCCGCCGGTTCGGCTCTGAAGAGCCAGGTCAAAGGCAGCTGACGCACCCTGACCTGTTTCGCCGATCGACTTGCGGCGCTCGTCGAAGAGCGCCGCAGTCAGATCTGCCTCGGCCTCGACCCCGATCCGGCCAAGCTGGCCGGGGAGGGGGCGACGGCCAAGGGCGATCCGGAGGCCTCAGCCGCTGAGCAGGCGGCCGCCGCGGTCGCCGAACACTGTCGTTTCCTGATCGAACAAGCCGGCCCCGCCTGCGTGGCGGTGAAGCCGCAGCTCGCCTGCTTCGAGCGCCTTGGCGCTCCCGGCTGGGCGGCGCTGGAAGCGGCCTGCGCCGCTGCCCGCGACGCGGGGCTGCTGGTCGTCGCCGACGGCAAGCGCGGCGACGTCCCGGTCACCGCGGCCGCCTACGGGCAGGCGCTGGTGGGCGAGACCCCGACCCCGTGGGGACCGGTCGCCGGCCTCGGCGCCGACGCCTTCACCGCCAACCCGCTGCTTGGCCGCGACGCCCTCGAGCCGCTTCTTGTCGCCGCCGAGCAGGCGGGCGCTGGGATCTTCGCCCTCGTCCGCACCAGCAACCCCGGCGCCGCCGACCTCCAGGACCTGCCGGCGCCCGAGGCGCCGCTGCACGAGCGCCTCGCGGCGATCGTCGACGAGCTCTCCGGGCGCTTGCTCGGCGACTCCGGACTCAGCGGGATGGGCGCCGTGATCGGTGCCACCGAGCCGCAGCACTTCGCCCGCATGCGCGAGCTGATGCCGCGCTCGGTCTTCCTCATCCCCGGCGTCGGCGCCCAGGGCGGCCAGCCCGAGCTGCTGGGGGCCGCGTTTGCCGCCGGCCGCGCTGCCGGGCTTGTCGCCGCCTCGCGCGGGATCGCCGCCGATCCCGACCCCGCGGCTGCCGCCGAGCGCCTGCGCGCCGCCGTTTGGGAGATATCGACCGCCTGACGGGGGCCGGCGCGACTACGATCAGCCGCTCCAGTCACTTCCTTCGATCGAAGCCACCGCCATGGAAAGACGCACTAGCGCCGCCGCCCGCATCGCCGCCGCCCTCGCCCTGATCGCGGCGGTTGTCGTGATCGTGATCGTCGCCTCGACGGCGCTAAGCGGCAGCGACTCGAAGGACCAGCATCACTCCCAGCATCACACCCAGAAGCAGAAGCAACCGCGGACGAAGGCCAAGACCTACACCGTGGAAACCGGGGACACGCTGACCGCGATCGCCCACAAGACCGGCGTTCCCGTCGCCGAGATCCTGGCGCTGAACCCCGAAGTGGATCCGCAGATCCTGATCGCCGGCCAGACGCTGAAGCTCAAGTGAGGCGCCGGCGCAACGGCGCCGCGCTCCTGGTGGCGCTGCTCGGGTGCCTGCTGCTGCCCGCGCTCGCCGGCGCCGCGCCCGCCCCGGCAGAACAGACCTCGAAGGAAGCGAACCGCCCGCCGCAGCTGCAGTCCCGCTCCTGGGGCGTGATCGACGCCCGCAGCGGCGACGTCCTCGCCTCCCACGCGCTGAACGAGTCGCTGCCAATCGCCAGCACGACCAAGCTGATGACCGCTTACGTGGCGATGAAAGAGTTGCCGCTCGGCAAGATCGTCCGCGCCCAGCCCTACGAGGCCGAATACGGCGAGTCGCTGATGGGCCTGCGGGCGGGGGAGCGGATCAGCGTCCGCGATCTCCTCTACGGCCTGATCCTGCTCAGCGGCAACGACGCCGCCCACACCCTGGCGATCTCCGCCGCCGGCTCCGAAGCTCGCTTCGTCGCCCAGATGAACCGCTACGCCGCCGCCCTCGGGCTCTCCCACACCCACTACGCCAACCCGGTCGGCCTCGACCAGAAGGGCAACTACTCCTCCGCCGGCGACCTGATGACGCTGACCCAGCACCTGCTGGCGGAGCCCGCCTTCGCCAAGATCGCCGACTCCCGCAGCGCCGTCCTGCGCAGCGTCCACCCGCGGCGGCGGATCGAGTCGATCAACGAACTGCTGCAGATGGCGCCTTGGGTGACCGGGGTGAAGACCGGCCACACTTTCGGCGCCCTGTACGTGGAGGTCGGCTCGGGACGCAACCACGGCATCAGCCTGATCTCGGCCGTGGTCGGCGCCTGGACCGACGAAGAACGCTTCGACGGCAACCTGGCGCTACTCGAATGGGGCTTCGACCAGTACCAGCAGCGGCTGCCGATCAGGCGCGGGCAGGATCTGGCCAATCCGGAGATCCGCTACTCCGGCGGCGAGCTGCCGCTGCGAGCGATGCGCAGCCTGGCGGTCGGCGTCCGCCGCGGCCAGCAGCTGCAGGTGCGGGTGAACGCCCCAGACGAGGTCGAGGGCCCGCTGAAACGGGGGGCGAAGCTCGGTCATGCATCCGTCTATGTCGAGGGCCGCCGGGTCGGCAGCGTTTCGCTGCGCGGCGGCCGCGCGCTCCCGAAGGCGAGCGCTTTTGACCGCTTCCGCGCCTTCTTCGCAGACAACTGGATCCCTATCGCGGCGGCAGCGTTCGTGATACTCATGATCGCGTTGATCCTTCGGTACCAGTCGTTCCGTAGGAAGGAAGCGAGGAGAGAAGTCTGGTGATCGCCAAGTGATCCTTACCGTCACCCTGAACGCGGCGATCGACCGCACCGTCGCCGTCCCCAACTTCCGCCTCGGGCATCGCCACCGCGCCGTCGAGAGCCGCACCGTGGCCGGCGGCAAGGGCATCAACGTCGCCCGCGCGCTCAACCTGCTCGGCCGCCCGGTGATCGCCACCGGCTTCGTCGGCGGCCCGACCGGCCGCCGGGTCCTCGAACAGCTGCACGAGGAATCGGTGCTGACCGACTTCATCCGGATCGCCGCCGAGACCCGGATCAACCTCGCCGTCATCGACCCGACCTCGGGCGAGCAGACCGAGATCAACGAGCGCGGCCCCGCCGTCAGCCCCGAGGAGGTGCAGCGCCTGTTCGACCGGATCGCCTACCTCGCCGGCGGCACCAAGCTCTGCGTCCTCGCCGGCTCGGTACCGCCGGGGGCCGGGGACGACCTCTACGCGCGCCTGGTCGCCGACCTCACCCGCCGTGGGGTCCCGGTGGTGCTCGATGCCGAGGGTGAGGCGATGCTGGCGGGCGTCCGCGCCGGCGCCTCGATGGTGACCCCGAACGAGCGCGAGGCCGAGGAGCTGGTCGGGCAGGAGTTCGCCGACCCCGGCGACCTCGCCCAGGGGCTGAGGGAGCTGGTCCGCCTGGGGGCGCGCGAGGCGGCGATCACCCGCCTCGACGGCTGTGTCGCCACGGTCGGCGAAGGAAATTCACGCAGGTTGCTGGAGGTTCACACCGAGACCCTGGAGCCGGTCTCGACCGTGGGCTCGGGCGACGCCTTCCTCGCCGGCTACGCCGCCGCCCGCTATGAGGGCCGCTCGCCGGAGGAGTGCCTGGCCTACGGAGTCGCCTGTGGAGCCGAGTCGACGCAGCACTTCGGTGCTGGCACCGTCGACCGCAACCAGGTCGAGAGGCTGCTGGGTGAGGTCTCCGTGCACGATTTGGAGGTCCCCGCGGAAGTGTAGGCTGATTGATTCAACGCGATCAGCCTTTGGAGGACTAACTTGGAAATCGAAATCGGCCGCGGCAAGAAGGGGCGCCGGGCTTATGGATTCGACGACATCGCCATCGTTCCTTCCCGCCGGACGCGCGATCCCGACGACATCGACATCAGCTGGACGCTCGGCCCCTACCGTTTCGAGCTGCCGCTGGTCGCGAGCGCGATGGACGGGGTCGTTTCCCCCGACACCGCCGTAGGGGTTAATGAGCTGGGTGGCCTCGGGGTGCTCAACCTGGAGGGGATCTGGTCCCGCTTCGAGAACGCCGAGGAGAGGCTGGAGGCGATCGCCGCCGCTCCCAAGCACGAAGCAACCCGGCTGATGCAGCAGATCTATACCGAGCCCGTGAAGGCGGAGCTGATCGCCAAGCGGATCGAGGAAATCAAGGCCCGCGGTGCGGTCGTCTGCGGCTCGCTGACGCCGCAGAAAGTCCGCGAGTACTACGAGGTTGCCGTTGAGGCTGGCCTCGACATCCTCGTCATCCAGGGCACGGTGATCTCGGCCGAACACGTCTCGACCACGGTCGAGCCGCTGAACCTGAAGGAGTTCATCGCCGAGGTGCCGGTGCCGACCGTGGTCGGCGGCTGCGCCTCCTACTCGACCGGGCTGCACCTGATGCGGACCGGCGCGGTGGGCGTCCTTGTCGGGGTCGGCCCCGGCGCCGCCTGCACCACCCGCGGCGTCCTCGGGATCGGCGTCCCGCAGGCGACGGCGATCGCCGACGTCGCGGCCGCCCGCGCCCAGCACATGCTCGAGACCGGCGAGTACGTCAACGTGATCGCCGACGGCGGCATGCGGACCGGCGGCGACGTCTCCAAGGCAATCGCTTGCGGCGCCGACTCAGTGATGATCGGCTCGCCGCTGGCCCGGGCCAAAGAGGCCCCCGGCCGCGGCTTCCACTGGGGGATGGCGACCTTCCATCCCTCCCTGCCGCGCGGCACCCGCGTCTCGACCAAGCAGGACGGGACCTTGGAGGAGATCCTCCTCGGTCCGGCCAAGGAGAACGACGGCACCTTCAACCTGATGGGGGCGCTGAAAACCTCGATGGCCACCTGCGGCTACGAGGACATCCGCTCCTTCCAGCGGGCCGAGGTGATGGTCGCTCCGGCGCTGATGAGCGAGGGCAAGAAGCTCCAGAACGAGCAGCACGTGGGGATGGGCTCGAACGGGCGGGCTGCTGTGAGCACGGGGGTCGCTGTTTCGGATGACTGACGTTGCTCAGGCCGCTCGGCCGGCGGGTCCTGCCACGGCGCCCGCCGGCGGGGCGTTGGAGGAGGTTCTTGTCCTCGACTTCGGCGGACAGTATTCGCAGTTGATCGCCCGTCGAATCCGGGAATGTGGAGTCTTCGCTGAGCTGCTGCCGGCAAGTACTTCGGTCGAGAAGATTCGGGAGCGGAAGCCGAAAGGGTTGGTGCTCTCTGGTGGGCCGGCTTCGGTGTATGAGCCGGGGGCGCCGAAGTTCCCGACGCAGCTGCTCGATCTCGACGTTCCGATGCTGGGCATCTGTTACGGGATGCAGGCGATGGCGCTGGCGTTGGGGGGCAAGGTCGAGTCGGCAGAGACGGGGGAGTTTGGGCGCACCGATCTGGTTCTCCGCGACGGCGGCGGCCGCCTGCTCGGCGGCCTGCCCGACGAGCAGAGCTGCTGGATGAGCCACCGCGACGCGGTTTTCGAGGCGCCTGAGGGCTTCACCGCGCTCGCTTCCAGTCCTAGCTCGCCGGTTGCCGCTTACGAGCTGCCCGATCGCGGTCTCTACGGGATCCAGTTCCATCCCGAGGTCGTCCACACCCCTTACGGGACCGAGATCCTCACCCGCTTCCTCCGCGATGTCGCCGGCTGCAAGGAGCAGTGGTCGCCGCAGTCGGTGATCGCCGAGCAGGTCGAGAAGATCCGGGCGCAGGTGGGGGAGGGGAAGGTGATCTGCGGCCTCTCCGGCGGCGTCGATTCCTCGGTCGCCGCCCTCCTCGTCCACAAGGCGATCGGCGATCAGCTGACCTGCGTCTTCGTCGACCACGGGCTGATGCGGTTGAACGAGGCCCAGCAGGTGGTCGAGGCCTTCAGCCAGTTTGGGATCCCGCTCGTCCACGTCGAGGCTGAAGAGCGCTTCCTCGCGAAACTGGCCGGCCAGGACGATCCGGAGACGAAGCGGAAGATCATCGGCACCGAGTTCATCCGTGTCTTCGAGGAGGAGGCGGCGAAGCTCGAGGACGTCAGCTACCTGGTCCAGGGCACGCTCTACTCCGACGTGATCGAGTCCGGCGGCTCTGACCACGCGGCGACGATCAAGTCCCACCACAACGTCGGCGGCCTTCCCGACGACCTCGAGTTCGAGCTGGTCGAGCCGCTGCGGATGCTGTTCAAGGACGAGGTTCGCGCGGTCGGCGCCGAGCTTGGCCTGCCCGAGCGGATGGTCTGGCGCCAGCCCTTCCCCGGCCCCGGCCTGGGGATCCGGATCGTCGGTGGCGAGGTCAACAAAGAGCGGCTCGACATCCTCCGCGCCGCCGACGCGATCCTGCAGGAGGAGATCCGAGCCGCCGAGCTCTACCGCCAGCTCTGGCAGTCGTTCTGCGTGCTACCGGTCGTGCGCTCGGTTGGGGTCCAGGGCGACGGCCGCACCTACGCCTACCCGATCGTGATCCGCGCCGTCACCTCCGACGACGCGATGACCGCCGACTGGGCCCGGCTCCCCTACGACCTGCTCGAGCGGGTTTCCAATCGGATCATCAACGAGATCCGCGACGTCAACCGCGTCGCCCTCGACATCTCCTCGAAGCCGCCGGCGACGATCGAGTGGGAGTAGGCGGGGGCCGCTAGGCGGCTTCGACTGACCCCGCCGTCTCGAAGGCCGCCTGCCCGATCACGGCGGAGACGACGTTCTTGTCGCCGCTCTCGCTGATCCGGTCCTGGCTGCGCAGGTGGGCCGCCAGCATCAGCTTCGTCGCCTCTTCCATAATCGCGACGACCTCCTTCCAGCCCTCCTCGTCGAGGGAGATCGGCATCCAGCGAAAGACCGTGTCGGCGCGGCCGTCGAGCGTTCCCGCTTCCAGCGCCGCGATCGCCTTGTCGAGAAAGGTCTGCAGAGTCGCCGCCGAGACCCCGCTGAGCAGCGACTGTGGGACCTTGCGCCACCGCGGGTCGCCGACGAAGGCGCTCGGCTTCGCCTTGTAGAAATGCTCGATCGCGCCGCGCACTTGTCCCGTGTCGACCAGTTCCAGGGCGCCCAGCCGATCGAGCTCGCGGGTGTGGTAGGCGACGCCGCTCAGATCCGATTTGAGCTTCTCGGCAAGCGTGTTGGGGCTCGCCACATGGTCGGTGAGTGCCTCGAGGATCTTGACCCGCAGCGGATGGGCGACCGATCTAACGAGCCTCTGGTCGATTGATTCTGCGCTTCCTCTCGGCATGGTGGGCTCTCTTTCGGTCGGGGGCGGTACTACTTTGTTCGTCGCTCCCATTAGATATAGACGATTTAATTGGTCTAATCCAGAACACTTAATTTCGCCACAAGATTCGTCCGCTCCGAGCGAGTTCAGACGCCGGCGATGCGGGTTACCGCGAAGATGAAGGCAAAGCCCAGGGCGGTGAGGGCCACCCGCAGGGGAGACCCCTGGGCATGGGCCTCCGGCAGCAGGTCGGCGGCCCCGATGTAGAGGAAGATCCCGCAGTACACGCAGAGCGCGTAGCCCAGGTCCTGGTCGGAGATCGAGACCTGGGAGCCGACGATCGCCCCGACGAGTGGCGCCAGGGCATCGATTGCCAGCCACCTGACCGCCGCCTTGCGGTTGCCCGAGCGGCGCAGGACGTAGCTGACCGTGTTGAGCCCGTCGGCGAAGTCGTGGCTGATCACGGCGAGGAAGACGAGCAGCCCGGTCGCTGAGTCGACCCCGAAGGCGAAGCCGATCCCGAGGCCGTCCATGAAGCTGTGGGCGGAGAGCCCTGCGGCGCCGAGCACCCCAACCCGTTCGCCGCCCAGGGCGGCGACCGCCTCGTCGCGGTCGTGCAGGACCAGGAGGCGGGCGGCGAGGAAGAAGCCGAGGAACCCGGCCGCGACCAACCCGGTCGCCAGGTTCGTGTCGTCGACTGCGTCGAGACCCTCGGGGAGGACGTCGAGCAGGGCCACCGCGACGACGACCCCGCCGGTCAGCGCCAGCAGGGTGGGGAGGCGGTCGGAGAAGCGGAGGCCGATGCGGCCGCCGATCAGCGTTGCCACCACCGTCAGCCCGGCGAGGGGGATCGCGATAGCGGGCATCTCAGTTGTCCCGCTCGCTGCAGCGCGGGCAAACGCCGCGCAGAAGGACGTCGTGAGCGGTGATCTCGAACTCGGCCCGCTCGCCGATCCCCTCGATCGCCCGCTCCAGCGCCGGGTCGGCAAAAGGAACCAGCCGCCCGCAGCGGTTGCAGACCATGTGATGGTGATGGCCGCCGGGGTCGTTGCGCTCGAACGCGACCACCTCTCCGCCCACGTCCACCCGGTGCACCAGCTCCAGCTGCTCGAGCTGCTCCAAGGTCCGATAAACGCTCGCCCGCCCAACGTTAGGCAGCCGCCGATCGATCTCCAGCGCCGTAACCGCGCAGCTCTCACCCCCCAGCAGCTCGATCACCTTCTGCCGCGCCGCCCCAGCCCGAAACCCAGCCTCGTTCAGGCGCCTCTTCGCTCGCTCCGGCCAACTCACAGCCGGCACCATACATGAAAATGAGACCCGTTCTTATTTGCGTGCGTGGGTGAGGGCGAAGCTGGGTGGGGAGGGGGAGAATCACCCGTGCGGTGCGCCTTACGGGCGCATGGCGCCCAAAAAGAACACCACTCGACGAGAAGCAGTCGCCGCCCTAGCGGCGAGCCAGCACGGCATCGTTTCGCGCCGGCAGTTGCGCCGACTTGGCATCGACGACGACACGGTGAAGCGAGAGATTGCGGCGGCGCGACTTCACCGCGTTTTCCGCGGCGCCTACGCGCTGGGGCACCCGCACCGCAGCGAGCGCAGCCGCTCCATGGCCGCCGTCCTCGCTTGCGGTAAGGGCGCTGTGGTCTCTCACCGCAGCGCTGCGGCCCTCTTGGGACTTGTCGACAAAGGCCCGGTCGTGATCGACGTGATCGCACCTGGTTCCCGAGGCCGCAAGATCGACGGCATCCGCCTCCACCACGTGCGGCCGGCGCGGCTTGAGGAGACCGGGAAGGTGCACGGCATCCCATGCACCAGCCCGGCGCGCACCTTGGTGGATCTCGCGGGCGTTGTTGGCGAACGGACGCTGCGCAGTGCCTTCGAGCGGGCGGCGTCTCGACGTCGGCAGATGCTCGACATCCCGGCGATCGAGCGCTCG